>ENA-ORBV01000576-ORBV01000576.1-microbial-mat-metagenome-genome-assembly--contig:-NODE-576-length-84358-cov-10.232164_pt1 | contig 84358 bp, 71 predicted proteins | sample MGYA00237777_ERZ505514 | MGnify/ENA primary metagenome ERZ505514 (study PRJEB26160, sample SAMN06269048) | microbial mat metagenome | isolation source: Oligotrophic lake microbial mat | place...
CCAACGTGCGTCGCGCACGTTGGTAGCAGCGCATCGGGGAAAAATTGCTCTGGCTCGGTACACACACGATCAGCGGCAAGCGCGAAGCGTCGTGGTTGTCCCTGGCACAGTACGATCAGCGCTTCAGCATCTCGTCGACATACTTCGGCATCATCTCGCGCCACGTGGGCCAATCGTGATCCCACTCTTTGCCCCACGCGTCGACGCGATTGGGGATGTTCTTCGAGCCGAGCACGTCCGCGACGCGCCACGATTCCTCGGGCGATTCCCAGCGGCCTTGGCCGTGCGTCAACAAGATGAAGCGTTGACGCAGCGCCTTCAGATGATCGCCCTCGTCCATGTTCGGAAGGAAGTGGAGAGGCGAGCTGTAGTAGTAGTCCTGCGTCATTTCGTCGCCCATGAACTTCTTCAGGTCGTACGTGCCGCTCATGCAGATCGCTGCTTTGAACACGTCCGGGTGCCTGCAGATCGACGCGAGCGCATTGAACGCGCCGATCGACGCACCGGCGACGATGACCTCGGCTGCGTCGTCGCGACAGTCGACGCGGATCGCGGGCACGACCTCGTGATAGATGAACGCGTCGAACTGACTCTGCACGCGCGCGGCTTGATGACGCGGCATGTCCGAATCGAGCCACGCTTGGCCCGCGACGGAATCGACCGAGTAGATCTTGATGCGCCCCTCTTGCAGGAACGGCGCCATCACGTGCATGAGCTTGAAGCGCTCGGCCTCTTCGCAGTCACCGGCTGCGGTCGGGAACACGAGCACGGGCGCACCGCTCTCGCCCCAGCGCACGACTTTGACTTCCTTGTTGCCCAAGCGCTCGGAGCGCCACGTCGAAGATTCCTTGGTCATGGTTACTTGCGGCCTTTGACGAGCGATTTCTTGGGAGCGGACTTGGACGATTTGGGCGACTTGGCGTTTGGCTTCGGCGCGGCGTTGATCACGATCGCTCGCGACTTCATTGCCGACGCGCTCGGGCCTTTCTTCGAGGTCTTTTTCGGAGCGCGCGAAGCTGCATCTTCGGCGCGCCACACTTGGACCTCGTCGAAGAAGTGCTGCGTGAACTGATCGTGCTCGTGAGGCGGGAACAGCGCAGCGACTTTGGCGTGCACCGCTTCGCGGCACGTTTCGCTGCCGAAAAACTCGTTCGCGACGTCGTCGAGCTTGGACAAGTGCTTCTTGCAGAACGCTTCGAATTCAGCCGTTTGGAAGTGAGCACGCGCCAATTTCGCGTACGCGGCGATCGTCTGGCGGTAGGGCATCCCCTTCTTCTTGATATCGAAGTAGGGCTGCCAATCGAGGTTCGCACGCATCGGGCGTTTCGTCGCGGCACAGAAAATCGACCAGCGGATGTAGCTCTTCACGAGCCACGGCCAGTGGCGGTGCAGCGAAGTGACTTGGCTGTCCGGGCACGGGTTCGCGAAGTCGATCGGATGCCAGACGTGGTCCTTCAACAGCGCTTCGCACGAGTTGAAATCCCAACCGAAGAACGCGTTGATCGTGAGCGTGATGTCTTCGAGCAGCGCCTGATCCTTGGCGTCGATGAAGTCCTTCGCGTTCGTGTAGCGCTGGTGCAGCGGCGCCGACGGATCGTAGAGGATCGTCTTCGTCTGCGGTCCGAAACCGATGCAACGCACGAACGAGTCGTACGGAATGATGCCGGCTTGCAAGTGCATGATCGACTTGCCGCTGCCGTCGTACGAAGCCCACAGACTTTTCTCGTCGTCGACCTTGCTGACGCCTTGCCAACCGCCGCCGTCGAAAGGCTTCATGAACGACGGATAGCCGACGGAATCACCGACCTGGCCGAGGTTGAAGAGCTTCGCGTAGCGCTGCAGCGTGACCTGCAAGTCGGTCTTCGGCTCGTATTCCTTCGGCGGAACGAGCGCCGTCTTCGGGATCGGGATGCCGAGCGCCATCATCGCGCAGTACGTCGTGTGCTTCTCCATCGACTGCACGGACCACGGGTTGTTGAACACGTAGGTGCCGTCGAGGATGATCGACTTCTTGATCCACTCGCGCTGGAACGGATACCAGTGCGTCAAGCGATCGATGACGAGGTCGTAGCGCTTCGGCGCTTGCAGATCGAACGGTTCGATCGACATGCGCTCGACTTCGAAGCGCACTTTGTCGCGCCCCATCGGAATCTCGAGATCGAGCTTCTTGAGGATCTCCTCGTACGCCTTGGGCCAGCAGACGTCTGCGCCTAGAGAAAGACCGATCTTGCGTGTGACTCGAGCCACGGTGGAGAGCTCCGGAGATGCGTTGCGGGGTGAATTCGCGCGCGGTTCGAGCGCGAAAGGGCCGAGGATTCTAGCCAGAAACGGCGTCGACTGTGAGTGCCGACCCGCTCTAGGCGAGACGACTGCTACCGAATCACTCGTACACCATCCACAGCGGGCCCGGATAGAGCCACGACAGGCCTTCGCGCAACCGATCGCGCCAGTTCTCCCAGTTGTGGCCGTCGTTGGCCTCGATGTACTTCACATCGAGACCCGAGCGCTGCAAGAAAGGCACGAGCGAGCGGTTGTAGTAGATCAGCGACTCGTACACGCCGCACGAGATGAACATGTGCTCGGAGGGATGGCCCGGTTGGCGACGGAACGCATTGACGAATCGCACGACCGGATCGAACACAGCGCCGCGATCGTGCGCGCCGATGTCGGTGAACGCGAACGATCCCGATTGCAGCAGCAAATTGCCGAAGAAACCTTGGTATCTCCACGCAGCTGCGAGCGCTGCGACTGCGCCGAATGAAGCCCCCGCGAGCCCGCGTGCCGAGGGTTTGCCGACGAGCGGATAGGCGCGCTCGAGTTGCGGCACCAAGTCTTCGACGAGGAACTTCGCGTGCCGCGCGTCGTCGGCGTACTCGCGCATGCGATCTTGCGATTGGATCAGCGCGACGATCATCGACGGGATCTCGAGTCGATGGATCAGGTTGTCGAGGATCGTCTTCAAGCTCGCATAGCGGACGTAGTCCTCGCCGTCGTGCACGATCAACAACGGATAGCGACGCGTCGGGCGGAAACGCGCCGGCAAATACACTTGGATGCGGCGCTTTCCGCCGAACGCGCTCGAGTCGATCTCGTGATCGCGAATTTCGCCGGGGCGTGCTTCCGTATCGGTCAGTGACCAATCCGGCACCGCATATCCCGCTGCGTACACGACCGAGTTCGCCCCGTACGGATCGAGAGCGACGTTGGGATTCAGCGGATCTTGAACGAGCCGGTGTTCGCCGCGACGGACGATCTCCAGCTTGTATTCCATGCGCGATCCCTCGGGCACGTCGATCGCGAGGAACCACAGATCGCTGGCCTGAACGTTGTGAAACGGCTGCGCTTGCGGAAGTCCGTGGATCCAGTGGCGCAAGCGCACTTCGTCGACGTCGCCGCGGAAGACGAACGTGACGGTGCGGCCTTCGACGACCGGGAATTGCTTGCCTTCGATGAGCGCGGCAACGGCACCTGGCCCCATGCGCGCACTGCGCTCGATTTCGTGAGCGAGACCCTTCACGCGACACCTGCTTGGGCGAGGACGCCGCGCTCGGTCAACCTCAACGTGCCGCGGTCGCCGTTCCAGCGCTTCCCGTCCCACTCCATCTTCGTCAAAGGATCGAGTGCCACGACTTGCGCAGGAGCGAAGCGACGTGCGAAGAGCGACACGCGTTGACGATCGTGCAAGTGCAGACGCTTCTTCGCGTGCGGCAACGGCAAGACTCCCGAGTACGCGTTCAAGCCCTCTTCGAAGAGTTCGGCATTGCCCAAGCCGTGCGGCGGACTGTCGTGGAACAAGACGACCTGACTGCCGAGCGCCATCGCACCGGCGGACCATGCGAAGATCGGGATCGAATCGACGAGGTCGAGGACATCGAACAGTCGCATGCGGTGCAAAAGCGCCACGACGTGCCCGCCGGCGATGCACAAAGCGCCTGATTCATGCAGGATTCGAGCCATTTCGCGTCGATGGCGCACGACGGAGTCACGCTGCAACGGGCGCATGCGGTCTTCGAATTCGTGGTGCACGTCGACGACCTTCATCAGGTGAAAACCGTCGAGCGTGCGCACCGCTTCGATGGCAGCTTCGCGCTCGGCCTCGAGCATCTCCGAGTAGCCGTCGACGGTTTCACGGTGCAACAATTCGCGCGCAGCAGCCATCGCGTGTTGCAGCCGCATGCGGTAGAGCTCGTGCTGCACGCGCAATCTGTCTTGCCGTTCACGGATCGCGATGGCGAGCTCGCGATCCTGTTCCATCACGTCTTCGACGCGTTGATACACGCGCAAGTTGACCGTGTGCGCGCCGAGGTGATCGCGCATCTCTTGATCTTCGCTCTCGCGCTCTTCCCAACCGGCCGTGATGACGGCGAGCGGGCCCGTGACTTTCAGAGCAGCGACAGCTTTGTTCAGCGTGGGCTGGAGACGCTGGGGCCCCAGCAATACGACGCGGTGGTGACTCATGAATAGTTGTAGTGTCAGCCCGCGACGATGCAGAACTCGGAAGCGAACGCGTCGCCCATGGCGAGAGCGATCTCACGGTCGGCGTGACGCACGACGATCCAGCCGTCGCCGATCGCGGAGTTCTTCCAGTCGCGGCGCGGCGATCCGATCGCGTTCAGATCGACGACTTTCACTGCGTCACCGTAGCGCTCGAGCAGCCGATCGAGGCCTTCGTACCGCTGGATGCGACCTTGCCCGACAGCGCGTTTGAAGATGACGCCGCAGTTGTATTTTTTCGACACGTCTTGGCTGAGCTTGCCCCAGCACACCGCCTCGGCCCAACCTCGGAACAGGTCGACGTCGCACGCGTAGTTCATCAAGTGCACGAGTCGCGCACCCGGCGGACGCGCGCCGATCTCGCCGAACACCGCCTCGCCCTTCTTGTTCCTGAACCACTCCATGTGCGTGAAACCGCTCTGGAAACCGAGCGCGGTGAGCACTTTTCGGCCCAAATCACGGCCGATCGCGATGTCCGGGCGTTCGATGTCGCGCAAACACGTCGACTGCGCGCTGACCCATTCGTTCAACTTCGCGACGAGCGGCGTCGGTCGATACCAAGCGATGTTCTCGAACAGGATCTTGCCGTTCGCGCAGACCGTGTCGAAGGTGTGCTCTTCGCCTTCGACGAATTCTTCGACGGTCGCTTCGGTCAAGTGACCCATCTTCTTCAGCGCCGCTTCCAACTCAGCCGCTTCGCGCGCCGGATACGTGTCGGCCGAACCTGCGCCCGAGACGGGCTTGATGATCAGCGGATAGCCGAAGCGTTCGGCCGCGTCCCAACATTCCTTCTGTGAGCGAACGCGAGCGTGGCGCGGCATTCGGACACCTGCGCCCTCGAGCACGCGCTTCATCTCGACTTTGTCGCGGAACGGCACTGTTTGCGCGACCGTCATGCCGGGCACGCCGAGCGACGCGCGCACTTTAGCGGCGAGGATCATGCCCGGTTCCCACAGGCATTCGACGCGATCGATCGACTGTCCTTTGCACCACTCCTTGATCTTCTGCGCGGTCGCGTCCTCGTCCCACAGGTGCTGCACGGCGAGGTACGCGTGCATCGACTTCTTGAGCTCGGGCGTCAACGCTTCGCGCGCTTGATCTCCGACGCCGTAGACGCGCGCGCCGACTTCTGCGAGACCGCGCGTGAAATGCGGCATCTCGGCCGGATAGCCGGGAGAGATCATCAAGACGTTCATCGTGGGGGGGGGCTCCGAGTCGACGGTGGAGGACGAGCGGCGCGGGCGATTCTGTTCTAGCGTGCGCGTGAAGGCAACGCCGATGGCGAAAACAGCCTGTTTTTCAGCCCAATTCGACGCGCACGAGCTCGATCATGCGCTTCAAGGCCTGCTCGACGACGGCCGTGTCCTGGTGGCGCACGATGACGAAGCCCTCGCCTTCGTAACCTTCTTTCGGAGCCGCGCCGATCTGCGGCAGTTTCGCTTCGACGACGAGCGTACCAAGCTCTTTTTGCGCCTGTTCCAAGCCGCGGATCGCTTTCACGCGGCCTTGCCCCTGTCCGCGCAAGTACGCGGCGCCGGCGGAGTACTTGCGCTCCGGCACGTCGAAGCGATCGAACACCATCAGCTCGACCCAGGCTTTGTACATGTCCTTGTCGTGCGCGTAGCTCATCAGCGTCGTGAACTGCGCACCGGGCGGACGCGCGGCGACTTCCGAGATGGCAATCGAACCATCGCGACGACGGAACCATTCCATGTGCGTCAAACCGGTCTGCATGCCGAGCACGTCGAGCGCTTTCGGACCGGCGGCGTGGATCTTCTTGAATTCAGGCCCGTCGATCTTGCGCGGCAAGTGCACGACCCATTGGATCCACGGATTCTGCAGCACGTCGAGCGGCGTCGGCGAGTAGCGACCGATCGAGTGGAAGACGTGCTTGCCGTCGATCGTGACCGAGTCGAACGAATACTCCTCACCTTGGATGAACTCTTCGAAGAGCACCGGGTCGGAGGCCTGAATCGGCTGCGATTTGAGATACGTGTCGAGCTGCGCGCGGTCGTCGACGCGGTGTGTGTTGCGCGCTCCGGCGCCGGCCGGCGGTTTGACGACCAGCGGATAGCCCACGCTTTCGGCGAACGCGAGCGCGTCTTTCGAAGCGCTGCACAAGCGGTGCTTCGCGCACGGAATGTCGTTCGCGCGCAGCACGCTCTTCATGCGCGACTTGTCGCGGAAGTTGTGTGCCGCTTCGACGGACAAACCCGGCAAGCCCAACTTCGCACGCACTTCGGCGACGGGCACTTGGAGTTGCTCGAGGATCGCGATCAGGCGATCGACCTTGCCGTCCCAACTCTTCGAAATCTGCTTCACCGCCGCGAGCAATTGGTCGGGCCGCATCGCGTCCTCGACGCGGTAGTGAGCGGACAATTTGTCGCGCAATTCCTTCGGCAAGCTGTCGGCTGATTCTTGGCCGATGATCGCGAGTCGAACGCCAGGCAAACTGGCCGCCGGCGTGACGAAGCGCATGGTCGCATCGAGGGCGAAAGGCGCGACGAAGATGACGTTCCGCATGGGCGCACTCTACACTCCGCGATGCTCGAGAGTCACCCGCCCCAACACGGTCCATTGAGTCCCCCACATCGATGAGCGCGCTCGACATCTGCCTGGTTTCCTCGGAAGTGGCCCCGTTCGCGAAGACGGGCGGATTGGCCGACGTGACAGCGGCGCTCGCTCGCTATCTGTCGCGCGCCGGCCACGACGTGCGCACGTTCTTGCCTCTGTACAAGCGCATCGCAGCGAGTAAAGCGATCCTGACGCCGGTCGACGGATTGCAGGACCTGTCGATGAAATTCGCAGGACGCGTCGTCCGCTATTCGATTTGGTCGACGCCCATCTCGAAGTGCGAAGCGCAGCTCTATCTCGTCAAGTGCCCTGATTTCTACGACCGCGAAGGCATCTACGATGCTTCAGGTGACGAGCACCTGCGTTTCGCGTTCTTGTCGCGCGCCGCGATCGAAGCCTGTCAGTACATGCGTTTCGCACCGGACGTCTTCCACGCGAACGATTGGCACACGGCGCTGATCCCGCTGTACCTGAAGACGGTGTACGCGTGGGATCGTCTGTTCGCGAAGACGCGCACCGTGCTGACGCTGCACAACAACGCGTACCAAGGCATTTTTCCCTCCAGCGTCGCGAACGAAATCGGACTCGCGAACGAGTCGCGCTACTTCCATCAAGAGGATTGGCGCGAAGGTCGGATCGGCTATCTGAAGACCGGGATTCTGTACGCGACCGCGGTCTCGACCGTGTCGAAGACGTACGCGCGCGAGATCCAAGGCGACGATCTCGGCATGGGCTTGCAGAACATGCTGCGTCAACGCGACGACCACTTGTTCGGCATCTTGAACGGTGTCGACGTCGACGAGTGGAGCCCCGCGACCGACACGTTGATCCCGCATCGCTTCACGAAGGACGACCTGTCAGGCAAGAGCGCGATGAAGGCCGCGCTCTTGAAGAAGGCCGGACTGCCGCACGATCCGCGCGCTCCGCTCGTCGGCATCGTCTCGCGTTTCACAACCCAAAAAGGCTTCGATCTGCTGACCGAGGCGATGACCGTGTTCTTGCAACGCGAGAACATGCGCATGGTCGTGCTCGGCAGCGGCGAAGAGCGTTTCGAGCGACAATTCAGCTGGCTCGCGAAGAACTTCCCGCAGAAGGTCGCGTACAAGAACGGCTACGACAACGAGCTCGCGCACTGGATCGAAGCGGGTTCGGACGTGTTCCTCATGCCGTCGCGTTTCGAGCCGTGCGGTCTGAATCAGATGTACTCGATGGCTTACGGAACGGTGCCTGTCGTGCGCAAGACGGGCGGACTGGCGGACACGGTGCAGCCGTGGAATCCGATGACGCAGCAGGGCACCGGATTCGTGTTCGAGGAATACGACGCGCAAGCTTTCTTCGATGCCTTGCAGCGTGCGCTCAGGACCTATCGTGATGAAGCGCAGTGGCGCCGCTTGATGCTGAACGGAATGTCGCAAGACTTCTCGTGGGAGAATCAGATCCAGCGTTACGTCGAACTCTATCGCCGACTTCCGCAGCTCTGAGCGGAACAGGTGCGCGTCGGACCATCTCGACCGTCAACGGTTACTGAAGTTGGTCCGAATCCGAACTCTTCCGGTTCGACCGTAACCAGCGCGCCGAGGGACAATTCGGTTTGGTAGAGTTCGAGCGCGGAGCGGCAAATCCTTTCGCGATCGGAGGGTTTCGAGCCCACGAGACGCAACACACCACGGTGAGACCGGCGTTTGAGGACTGCCCGTTCTCCGAAGTCCTTGTCGAGCGTCACCAGAATTCTCCGTTCGCGCAGTGTCAATGCGAGTAACTCGTCGTCCCCGGGATCCGACTGCATATCGCCACTCCAGAGCACGTCGCAACCGTGCTCACGAATCTGTTCACCCACACGCCCGGACACGTAGGTGTCGAGCAGGATCCGCATGAATCACACGGCAGTGTCGGGGATCGGTGGGTCGAATCGCTCGTGCGAAAGTGCGCATCTTGCGAGAACGAGACAGGCCTGAATGTCTTCAGCATCCAGCCATGGATAGGCGTCGAGGACCGCTTGATTCGTCCCTCCAGCGGCTAGCATCACGAGCACATGCTCCGCACCGAGACGTCGACCACGAATGATCGGCTTGCCGCCGAAAATCTGCGGGTCAGACGTGATGCGCTGAAGGAGAGTGTCTTCGGAGTGCTGTCATGTTCCGGGCTCGATGCCCTCGAGAATAGCATGGTAGGCTCCCGCCGTCCTTCATCGGCATCCGCCCGAGACTAATCCTATGCACGTGATCTTCGTCGAACCGGCTTTCCCTAGAAATCAGCGGGAATTCCCGCGCGCGCTCAAGGCTGTCGGGGCGAAAGTCACCGGTATCGGCGAGAGCTCCGTCAACTCGCTCGACCCCGAGCTGAAGGGTTGGCTCGATGCGTACGAGCAAGTTTCGTCGGTGACGAACACGCAGGCGTTGCACGACACGGTCAAGCGCATCCAAACGCGCGGTTGGGTCGATCGCCTCGAGTCCACGGTCGAAGCACACACCGAACCCGTCGCGAAAGTGCGCGAAGCCTGCTCGATCCCCGGCACGTCGGTGAAGACTGCGTTCCTCTGTCGCGACAAGCCAGCGATGAAGGAAGCGCTGCGCGCTGCCGGAGTGCCGTGCGCGCAATCGACCGGCACATCGTCGGCCGACGAAGTGCGCTCGTTCGTCAAGTACGTCGGCTTCCCCGTCATCTTGAAGCCGCGCGCGGCCGCCGGAGCAGCAGGAACGTTTCGCGCCGGCAACGAGGCTGAACTCGAGCAAGTGATCGTCGAATCGGGCGCAGCGAACGGCGCTCCCGTTGCCGTCGAAGAGTTCATCGAAGGACACGAGGGCTTCTACGACACGCTCGCGATCGAAGGCAAAGTCGTGCACGACTTCGCGTGTCACTACTTCCCGAACGTGCTCGAAGCGATGCGCACGCGTTGGATCAATCCGCAGATCCTCGTCACGAACCGCAGCGACGATCCCTCGTACGACGAAGTCAAGACGATGGGTCAGAAGGTGATCCGCGAGCTCGGGATCGGCACTTCGGCGACACACATGGAGTGGTTTTTCGGCGAAAAGGGCCTCAAATTCAGCGAAATCGGCTGCCGTCCGCCCGGCGTGCGTGTGTGGGACTTGTACGGCGCCGCGAACGATCTCGACATGTACGTCGAGTGGGCCAAGGCGATCGTGCACGGTCGCACGGATGCTCGCGCTTCGCGCCGTTTTGCTGCCGGGATGATCGCGCTGCGCCCGAGCTGCGACGGCGTCATCACCGGTTACGAAGGTGTCGAGAAGATCCAAGCCGCGTTCGGCAAGCACATCTTCGACTCGCACTTGCCGCCGGCCGGCTCGAAGACGCAAGGCGTGTCGGGCGGATACATGGCGAACGCGTGGATGCGTTTGCGCCACACCGACTACGACGAGTTGCGCAAGATCATGAACGCGGTCGGCGAGACGGTGAAAGTGCACGCCAAGCCGGCGTGAGCGCGCTGTCGAGGTGAACTCGAGCATGCGCGGCCGCTCAACTCAGCGGCCGCTCGACTCAGCGCAGCACCGCGAGCTCGAGCGCCGTCTCCGTGTCGCTCGCGACGTTCAACGTGCGCGTGACCGCTGCCTTTTCATGCGAAGTGACGCTCAGCTCGTACTCGCTTGCGGTGAAGAGCAACAGCGCGAAGCGCTTCTCGACCTTCGCGACGAGTCACGGGTCGGTGGAGGCGTTCAGTTCGAACGAGTCCGCTCTCGGCTGCGGGACCTGTGGTGATCCGCGGGGCCCCGGCGCTTGTGGCGCGACCTGAGCACAGGGTCTTTCACTCCTCGCGACCTACGCCCGTGTCGAGGCCGCCTGCTTCGATGTCCTGGCGAGCGCGGCGCGCCAACGCCGTGTATCGACAGCGCATCGCGTCGAGCACGTCGTCGTCGAGTTCTTCGAGATCGAGCAGTGCATTGTGAGCGCCTTCGACGGTGCGAATGAGCTCGTCCACTTTGATCTGCAGTGCGGCCGAGTCACGGTTCTGCGTGTTCTGGATCAAGAACACCATCAGGAACGTGATGATCGTCGTGCTCGTGTTGATGACGAGCTGCCACGTGTCGCTGTAGTGGAACAGCGGCCCCGTCAGCGCCCACGCGAGGATCACGAACAGCGCCAGCGCGAATGCGCCTGGTCGTCCCGCGGCGACCGAGACCTTCTTGGCGATGGAGTTGAAGCCGGACTTCTTGGACATGTGAAACGAATCCTGCGCGCGCGCTCGAGTCCATCGAAGGATGGGTTAGTGCGCGCTCGACTGCGTACCGCCATTAGACCCGGCTCTTCACCTGACCTGCCGCGGCCGAGGCGAAACACTTCGATTCGGCTCCTGCACTGACTGGAGTGCCGCGAGAAAGGCCGACGCCGAGTCGGTCGAACGGACCGCCTCGGCGCGAGCGTGACGACTCAGTGCACGAACGACCCTTCGGTCAGAGTCTGATTGCCGTGCTGTTCGATGGCGAGCACTTCGAACGCTTGAACTCCGGGCAGCAGCGAGGCCACGAATTCAGGCGGCAGCGTGACGAAGGTCGCGGTCGAGGGCAGCGTGACTTGGAACGTGCCGACGATGACTTGGTAGCCCTTGATGACGATGGGTCGCGCCGGGAAACCGATGGGCGTCGTCGTCACCGGTGCCCATGCGATGCGCACGAAGTTGTTCGCACCGAGCTGTGCGGCCACGCGCGGCCCGGCCGGGATCGCGTGTGAGAAATTGGACTCACCTTCGATGTCGTCGCCTTCGACGGTCTCGCCTTCGAAGTCGTAGGTGCCTTCGGGGAAGCGCGCGAGCAGTCCGCTGAGAGGGAATTCGCCGAGATTCGGCTCTGCACCCTCGAAGAACAGCTCGGTCATGCCGAGCTCGTTGTAGGGCCCGTAGCCCTTGACGTCGAAGACCAGGCTGTCGTTGGGCCGGAAGATCTTCATGCGTTTCCAGTTCTCACCGTCGAGCGTGACGTGGACACCGAGGTCGTTGGCCGTCGCGTTGTATTCCCAGTAGATCACCGAGCGCGAGAGCTGGACTTCGTTGCCACCGTTCACCGTCACGACCGGACTCGCGGCCATCGACAAGAACACGGAGGAAGCGAGGGCGAGCACGAGTGCGCTCGACGTGAGTAGATACTTGAGTTTCATGATTTCGTCGTCTCCTTGAGGGATGCGACCATTCGCATCCGGTTCGCAAGTGACGATGCGCTGCGTTGCCTGAATCGGCGGTGAATGTGGCGGCCGAATTCTGTGCGTTCGTGCGCTGCGCCGAAACGCTGCAGCGTGCTGGGCCACGAGCGGTGCGCGGCCTTCATGCTGCGTTCATGTACGCGTTAGCATGATCGCCGCTCGTCGAGCCGATGAACGAGCAGCCACTCGCACCGAGTTCGACGCTCCAATCAGCGAAAGGACAGATGACACGATGAAAATTGAATGGCCCCTGGCACTGATGGTCGCCGGCTCCCTCGTGGTGGGCTGCGGCTCTACGAGTGAAGGAACGCGCACGAAGCGCGCCTTCTCGAGCCCGTCGGAACCGACTTTCGCGGGAGCTGCCGCAGAAGACGATGGTGACGAAGCCATCTCCGTCGATCAGGTTCCCGCGGCGATCCGCAATGCGGCGACACAAGCTCTGCCCGGATTCGTGATCGTCGCCGCAGAGCGCGAGACCGAGGACGGCGTGCTGCAGTATTCGCTCGAAGGCACGGTCAACGGCGTCTCGAAAGAGGTCGAAGTTTCGGCCGACGGTGCGCACGTCAAGGTCGAAGCAGATGACGACGATGACGACGATGACGATGACGACGACGACAACTGATCGAAGTTCAGCACTGTGAACGGGGAGATCCTCCTGGAGGGTCTCCCTTCCCACGTACATCTGAAGCGGCAACTCACCATGCGCATCCTGATCGTCGAAGACGAAGCCGACTTGGCCCGCGTGTTACGCGCGGCCTTGGAGGAGGACGGTTTCGCGTGCGATACGGCGCTCGACGGACGCGACGGATTGTTTCGTATGGAGAGCGCGACCTACGACGCGATCGTCCTCGACTTGATGCTGCCGGGATTAGACGGCCGCACGCTGCTCGCGAAACTGCGCGCGCGGAAGTCGACGCCGGTGCTGGTGCTGACGGCGCGCGACGAAGTGCGCGACAAGATCGCGCTCATCAATGCCGGCGCCGACGACTACATGACGAAGCCGTTCGACCTGGCCGAGTTGATCGCGCGCTTGCGTGCGCTGATTCGCCGCTCAGCGAACGTCGCCGTGCCAACGCTCGAGATCGGCGACGTGAAGATCGACACGGTCGCGCGTTCCGTCACCCGCGCCGGCGCGATGGTCGATCTGTCACCGAAGGAGTACGCGCTGGTCGAATACCTCGCCCACCACCGCGGCGCACTCGTCACGCGCACGATGATCTACGACCACATCTACGACGACGAGGACGAAACGTTGTCGAACGTGCTCGACGTGTATGTGTCGCGCATCCGCAAGCGGCTCGGCGCTGGCTTCATCCGCACGCGACGCGGCGAGGGCTACATCGTCGATGCGTAGTCCGCGCTTCGCCTCGTCGCTCTTGTGGACTGCGCTCGTCTGGCAAGGGCTCGTCCTCGCCATGGTGATCGTCGTGTTCGGCACCGTGTTGCACTGGCGCACGCGCCATGCGCTGTTCGGACGCGTCGACGCCGGCCTGCAGGATCGAGCGCGAATGCTCGCGACTTCGATGGAGCAGGACGTGATCACCGGCTGGGACTTGGAGCTCGAAGCCGACTACCTCGCGACGTTCACGCACAGCGGCTGGTACGAAGTGAAAGTGGGCGAAGGCAAGTTCGTGCGTCGCGGCGGCAACGTGCCAGAGGATCGCGCGGGCGACTCGGTGGGCTTCTTCGATCGCGCCGACGATCGCGAATTCGTGCTCACTGCGCCCAAGCGCGTGCGCGTGCGCGTCGGACAATCGATCGTCGCCGAGCGCGAAGAATTGCGCAGCATGCTGCTCTTCACGGCCGTGGCGGGCGCCGCGGTACTGGCATCGGCGCTCGTGGGCGGCTGGTGGCTCGCGACGCGGACTCTGCGACCGATCGCGCGCATGTCGGCGACGGCCGGGTCGATCTCCGAGCGCGATTTGACTCAACGCATCGACGTCTCTGCGCTGCCGGGCGAACTGCGGGACCTCGGCACGACGCTCAACGCCGCGTTCGCGCGCCTGGAATCGGCCTTCGAGCGCCAGGCGCGCTTCACCGCCGACGCGTCGCACGAGATGCGCACGCCGCTGTCGGTCTTGCGCGCGCAAGCCGAGCACGCCTTGCGCAAGGAGCGCTCGCCGAGCGAGTACCGCGAGGGCTTCGAGAATTGCCTGCGCGCGACGCTGCGCATGACACACGTGGTCGAGCAACTCTTGGCGCTCGCGCGCGCCGATGCAGGTGAAGTGCGCGTGGCACGCGAGCCGGTCGACTTGGACGCGCTCGTGAACGACGCGGTGCGTGAAACCTACGGCGAGGCGGCGAGTGCGCGAGTGACCGTTTCGTACACGGCGCACGCGGTGACGGTCCGCGGCGACGAGGCCTTGTTGCACGAAGTCGTGGTGAATTTGCTCTCCAACGCGATTCGCTACAACAAGTCCGGCGGTCGTGTGCACGTCGCGCTGAGACCTGAGGCCGAATGGTGCGTGCTCACGGTCGAAGACGATGGCGAGGGCATTCCCGCCGATGCGCTCCCGCACGTGTTCGAACGCTTCTTCCGCGTCGATCTCGCGCGCACGCGCGAACGCGGTGGCTCGGGCCTGGGCCTCTCGATCACTCAACGGATCGTCGAAGCTCACGGCGGATCGATCGCCGCGTCGAGTCGTCTGGGCGAAGGCAGCGTGTTCACGGTCACGCTGCCACGCAATCCGCACGGCGAGCGCGAGCCGGCATGACACGCCTTCATGTTCCGTTCATGATGAACGGAGCAGAATGAGCGCGTTCGGACCTGGAATCCAGTCATTGCAGGGGGTCCCCATGATCGTCAAAGCTTGTGTCTTGTTCGTCCTCTCCAGCAGCGCGCTGCTGCGACCCGCGTTCGCGACCCGTGTCGAGAACGTGCCGAATACGTGCGAGTTGAGTGCTCGCGCGCTGCTTCTCGCGGATCGCAGCGCGGTCGACGAGCGCTATCTGCGCGCGATCGCGATCGGTTTCGCCGATGCGACACGTTCGTGGCACGAAATGGTGCTCACGATCCTGTCCGATCGACGCGCCGCGTTCGCGCTCGCTGATCTGCGCTTTCAAGCGCGGCTCGAGACGTGTGTTCTGTTCGGTGGCGCACCATATGCGCCGCGCATCACGCCGATCGAATTCACGCCGATCGTCGATCATCCGCTGTATCCGCTCGTGCCGGGCCGCACGCTCGTCTACGAACTCCATGGCGCAGATCGCATCGAACGCAAAGACGTGACGACGTTGCGCACGACCGTCGCGATTCAAGGCGTGACGTGCCGTCCGGTCGAGACCGTGTGCACGGTGAACGGCGAGGTGACGGAGACGTCGACGAATTGGTACGCGCAACACGCCGACGGCAGCGTGTGGTGGTTCGGCGAACTCAATCAACACTTCGTGGACGGCATCCTCGCGAGCCTCGAAGGTTCGTGGCGCGCGGGACTGAACGGAGCGCAGGCCGGTATCGTCGTTCCCTCCTTCGCAAACCTGGAGGCTCCGTTCCGCCGCGGTTTGTCGATCGGCTGCATCGAGGGCGTCGCGCGTGTCACGAGTCGCACGAGCACGATCGAAGTGCCGTTCGGCCGCTTCGACAACGCGGTAGAGATCGAGGAGCTCGATCCGCTCGAACCGCTCGAACTGATCCTCGAAATTCTCGTCCGCGGCATCGGCCTGGTGGCCGAAGTCGAACCGTCGGCGGGCGCGCGCCTGGAACTCGTCGCGATCTTCGATGCACCGCAGATCGCTCCCCCTGTTTCCGGCGCGCGCTCGCGCTGATCGGCCGAGCGCGCTATCGACGAGGCGTGAGCGTTTCACCCAGCGTCCTCACGCGGTCCTGATTCCTGACGCTGCGATCGACTGGCTCTCGAGCGGCGAGCAGAGCTTCGTCACGGGCCAGGTGATGGGAATCGATGGCGGTTTGGCCTCGGTTCGTTCACGCTGGCGCACCGCGATGAGCACGCACGACGAATCGGCTCGAACCGGAGCGCCCGTGTGGGCGAAGCGCTGGCTGTGGGCGGCCGGCATCTACAACCTCGTCTGGGGCGCGCTGACGATCGCGTTCCCCCATCTGCTGTTCGATTTCGCAGGCGTCGAGCGGCTCAACCATCCCGCGATCTGGCAGTGCGTCGGGATGATCGTCGGCGTGTACGGGGTCGGGTACATCCTCGCGGCGGGTGATCCGCGGCGGCACTGGCCGATCGTCCTCGTCGGTCTGCTCGGCAAGATCCTCGGTCCGCTCGGTTTCGCCGCGGCTCTGCTGCAAGGCACGTTTCCCCCGCTGTTCGGCGTCACCATCCTGACGAACGACCTCGTGTGGTGGGTTCCGTTCGGGATGATCCTTTTCGACGCGCTGCTGCACACACCGCGCGAGCGACCTTCCCGCGCGGCGCCGCTGAGGCGCTTCGTGAAGGAGACGCGCGTCGACGCGTCCCCGAGTGCCGTGTTCCGGTATCACGAGAGTCCGGATGCGCTGCGGGACTTGATTCCGCCCTGGGAGCCGATGCGCGTCGCTGAATCCGCAGGCTCGCTCGCAGTTGGAAGCCGGGTCGTGTTGCGTGGGCGTGCCGGTCCCGTTCGGATCCAGTGGGTCGCGATCCACACGGAGTACGATCCGCCCCGCTCGTTCGCGGATCGCCAGGACTCAGGTCCGTTCCTGTGGTGGTATCACCGCCATCTCTTCGTCGACGACGGCCGCGGCGGAACCCTTCTGCGCGACGAAGTCGAGTACCAGGCTCCTCTCGGACGGATCGGCGACTGGCTCGGCCGGAGGATGATCGAGAAGAAGCTCGAGCGCATGTTCGAGTATCGCCACGAGACCACGCGCCGGAAGGTCGAGGCTGGCTCGAAGGCGGAGGCATGAGCGACTCGCTGATCCGGTCCCTGTTCCTCGCGCACGCGGCGTCCGGCTCGCTCAGCAGACCGCGATGGAGACACTCTTCACCATTCGATGGGCGGTCCAGCGACGCCCGCGCTTCATCGGGCCGCGCCATGACATTGCATTCAGCCAGCCCACAACATTGCCTTCAGCCGCACTACGACATTGCAATCAGACGGCCCAGAGGAGTCGATTGGCCGACATGGCTACCGAGACGGTGTATCGCCGCTGCGCGGAAGCGCCCCTGTTCGAGGCGCTCGCAGACACGCCCGTGGTCCTGACCCATGGCCCGCGCCAGTGCGGCCAGCAACGGGAACGCGAACGAAATGGAGCTCATTCGCGATGCGCAGGGCCGGCAGTGCTGGTTCAAGCTGACAGGCACTGGAGCGATGGACGGCTATAAGGAGCGCAGCGACGACAAGAGTGACGTGCTTTCAGTGCTCCGGGACTTCGGCACCACGAAGCATGAAAATGCAAATTGAGATTCAAAGCGCTGCGCCCTTCGTCCCCTTGCGGTCGCCCGCGATGTCGGAATAAACTAAGAAAATCTGCGGCGCCTGCGTACGCGTCACCTAAGCGCTCCCTCCATGATCGTGAACTGGTTACTCATGCTGCTCTTGGCACCCGGATGGCTCTTGCCGTCGGGTGTCCGCGTGCCGCTGTGTGCCTGTCTGATCGCAGCGGCGGGCGGAGCAACGTGCTGCGTCGCCGCCGAGACGCCCACTTCTTGCGCGTCCGCTCGCGCGAGCGAGTCGGAAGAGAAAGCGGACACGAGCGGACCGGAAGCTCGGCCGCGTTGCTCCTGCGCGGTAGCTGTGCCCGTGCACGAAGCCGGCAACGCGCGGATCCTCGTCGATCACGTAGCGCCGAACGCCGTGATCCCGGCGCCGACCGTTCGCTTCGCACCCTGCGCGTGCACGGCGAGCAGCGCGCCCGTCGACAGACCTCGGGCGCGAGGTCCGAGTCCCGGCGGTTCGATCCCGCTTCCGTTGCGTTTGTAGTGCCTCGGCGCGCGTCTCATCGCGCGCACTCGACGACCTCTTGACGGCGCCTCGTCCGCCGTCGTGCTCGCGGTACGCGCGAGATCTGCACGCCGAGCTTGGGGCCTCGTGTCCGCGCGGCGTTCGACGCAACCGAACCATCGACATCGACAACCGAAAGAACCACGCCTCATGTTCAAGCTACTTTTCACCGCCAGCCTCGCGCTGGCCCTCGCTCCCGCGCTCCACGCGGCCCAGGATTCCAAGCCCGTCCCCGTAGTGAAAACGGTGGAAGCCGTCCAAGTGCCCGCGTTCCCGAACTCGACCTGCCCGATCATGGGCAAGCCGATCTCGACACGCCTGTTCACGGACACCAAGTACGGGCGGATCTACATCTGCTGCAAGGCCTGCGTGAAGGACATCCAGGCGGACGTCGAGCACACCTATCGCACCGCTTACCCCGCGACGCAAAAGCTCGAGAACGAGACGTGTCCCGTCACGGGCACGAAGATCGGCAAGGACGCCGTGCGCGTTCTGCTGCAGGGGCGCGATTTCTCCGTCGCCGACAAGGCGGCGGCTGCGATCGCGATCGACGACGCCCAAGCGACGCTCGCGAAGCTCCTCGACACCAAACTCGTCGATGTCGGCAACGCGACCTGCCCGATCACGGGTGACGCCGTCGCGAAAAACGTGATCGCCGTGATCGACGGGCGCATCGTGCGCTTCGCATCGGCGAAGGCCGTCGAAGAAGCCAAGAAGGAACCGGAAAAGGTCCTCGCGAAGGCGCTCGAACTGCGCGCGAAAGAGGACCGCGAGCGCGCGGAAAAAGAGAAGCAGTCGCCCCAGTCCACCCCCGCGGGAGGTTGATCCGTGCGCGCCTTCCTCGCCGCAGCGGCACTCCTGGCGGTCGCCTGCCGCGCAGTCCCCACTCCCCCGCCTCCGACCGCGGACCACCCGGCCTCGCCCGCGGCTGTCGAGCCCGCGGCGCCTGTGCTGCGCGGCACGACGAGCGCATTGCTTCCCGCTTCCGTGCCTGCTCCGGCGCCGACTCCGGAAATGACCCAACCGGCTCCGCGGCCGCACGTGGGCGGAAGAAGTCGATGATGCACGTGCGTGGCCAGTTCCTCGCGACGTTCCTCGCGACGTTCCTCGCGGCGGCCCTCGCGGCCTGCGCAGCACCCCAACGCGCCGCGGACGAAGCACGCGGCACCGTGCGACGCGAAGTCGACGAGCGTCTCGGAATGCCGCAGCAGGACGAGGTCGGCATGGTCGCGGAAGAGCGCGTCCGCGAACTCTGCGCGGGCGGCCTCGACGAGGACGAAGCCGTGCGCGTCACGCTTCTCTCGAATCGGGCGTTGACGGCACGCTACGCCGAGCTGGGTGTTTCCGCGGCGGAGCTCGAGCAGACGCGCCTGTGGGCCAACCCGGTCCTCGAAGTCGGCTTGCTCTTCTTCGGCGACGGGACGCAGATCGACCTGGGCTTGTCGCAATCATTCGTCGACGTCTTCTTGCGTCCCCGGCGCGCGGCGGTCGCAGAGCACGAACTCGACGGAGCCCGGGCGCGGGTCGCGCGCGATGTGGTGGGACACGTCTTCGCCACGCGGCGCGCGCACGTCACCGTTCTCGCAGCGCGTGCACGCTTCGAGCTCGAGTCGCGGCACGCGGCCGCTCTCGAGGCGTCCGTCGAACTCGTGCGCCGCCTGCACGTTGCCGGGAACGTCACTGCGACCGACGTGGCGCTCGAGGAGGCCGCACTGGCCGCGCGCTTGCTCACGCGTTCGGCGGCCGAACTCGCCTTCGTTGCGGCGCGCGAGTCGTTGTCGCGCGAGATGGGCGTATGGGGCGATCTCCTTGCGTTCGAGATCACAGGCGAATTGCGTCTGGACGCCGCGTCGGGACTCGATCTCGAGCGCGTCGAATCGCGCGCGGTCACAGCCAGCCTCGATCTCGCCGAAGGGCGCTCGCACATGCATGCACTGGCGCAGGCCGTCGGCGTCGCGGAGCTCGATGCACGTCTCCCCGAGGCGCAGATCGGGCTGATGGCGGAAAAGGACCACGGCGAATCCGACTGGGGTCTCGGGCCGCACGCAGCGATCGGGATTCCGCTCGGCGATGCCGGGTCGACGCGCGGATTCGGCGCGCGCGCACGTCTCGCCGCCGCGGAAGCGATGTACTGGTCGCGCGCCGTCGAGATTCGCTCCCGTGCCCGCACTCTGCGCGAACGGTTGCGGGCTCTAGCCGGCGACGCTCGCTTCGCGCGCGACGTCCTAGTGCCCGCTGAGCAGCAGGTGGTCCTGGAGACCCTGCGCAACTACAACGCGATGCAAGTCGGCGTGTTCGACGTGCTGCGCGCGCAAGGCGCCGAGCTCGCTGCCGAACGGCGCGCGGTCACGCTGGCGGCCAAGGCCGCGCAGGCGCGACTGGATCTCGAGGAACTCCTGGCCGGCTCCGCGAACGGAGCACGAGCGGATTTCGATGGGCAGGAGACGAACGAAGCCGGACCGGACACGGCGCGCGGAGGACATTGAGATGGATGCATCACGCAGGAAGTTCTTCACGACATCGGTTGGCGCGGCGGCGATCGTGCCCGCGCTACCAGCTCTCCTGGCCGCACGCGGTCCGGCGGCGCGCGCAGTTCGTGCCGCGAACGCGCCAGCGCTTCCGCCCGGTCTTCCCGGACGCGACTACCGGCCCGTCGTGACGCCGAACTCGATCGCTCTGCCCTTCCGCATCGTCGACGGCGTCAAGGTTTTCCACCTCGTCGCGGCTCCCGTCGAACACGAGTTCGCGCCCGGGCTCGCGGCGACTTGCTGGGGCTACAACGGCCGCGTGCACGGCCCGACCATCGAAGCGGTGGAGGGCGAGCGCGTGCGCATCTACGTCACGAATCGCCTCGACGTCGCGACGACCACGCACTGGCACGGGCTCGTCGTACCCAACGGAATGGACGGCGTGGGCGGGCTGCACCAGCGCGCGATCGAGCCCAACGAGACGTTCCGTTACGAGTTCACGCTGCGCGGGCACGGCACGTACATGTACCACTCGCATCACGACGAGATGACGCAGATGGCGCTCGGGTTGATGGGGCTTTTCGTCGTGCATCCGCGCGATCCGGAGCCGGAGCCGCCCGCGCGCGATTACGCGATCCTGCTCAGCGAATGGAAGATCGAGCCTGGCGCGCGCCGCCCGGATCCGAACGAGATGATGGACTTCAACGTTCTGACCATGAACGCGAAGATCCACCCCGCAACGCAGAACCTGGTCGCGAAGCTCGGTGAGCGCGTGCGGATCCGCATCGGGAACCTCTCGGCGATGAGCCATCACCCGATCCACCTGCACGGACACTCCTTCCGCGTCAGTGCGACCGACGGCGGGCCGGTGCCCGAATCGAGCGGCTGGCCCGAGACCACAGTGCTCGTTCCGACCGGATCGACGCGCACGATCGAGTTCACCGCCGACGAGCCCGGAGACTGGCCGCTTCACTGCCACATGACGCACCACGTCATGACGCAGATGGGGCACGGCGTTCCGAACACGGTCGGCGTGGACCTGGCGCACTTTGACGAGGCGCTCTACGCGCACGTTCCGGCGTACACCACCATGGGTGAGGAGATGGGCGGCGACGGCGACCATGATGCGCTCGTGCCCAAAAACAGCCTGTCCATGATGGGAAGCCGCGGCCCGTTCGGGCAGATGACCATGTCGGGCATGTTCACGATCCTGAAGGTGCGCGACGCGATCGAAGAAGGCGTGGAGCCGGGCTGGTACACGCATCCGCCGGGCACCCAGGCCGCGCCCGCGACGAAGGAAGAGATCGAGCGCGACGGGATCGAAGCGGGCTGAAACTGCGCGCTTCGTCTGCGCGCTCGCATCAGCGAGTGGATCACGAACGGATCGAGACGAGTTGTGTCGTATGCCCTCTCGGCCTGGCTCTCGCGCGGCCGGGTCTGGCGCAGCTCACCACCGAGAATGCCGGAGTCATTTCCCGAGTTCGAGGAGGATGCTTTGGAGCTTGCGGGGGAGCACAGGGAGTTACCGTACAGTTCCTCGATTGAATCGGGGAATTGTCATGGCTCACGCAAGTTAGTTCCTTGAAATGACTTAGGGAGTGCACTTTCCGGAGAGCGATGCCGAGTACCTCGACGAGAGAGACACTACGCCGAATCTTCGTCGTGAGGTTGATCGCGACATCTTCGCGATCAACCACTGACTCACCGCGTCACGCCCGGAATGTCGACGTTCTGCGCTTTCGCGCACGCGAGCGCTTCGTCGTAACCAGCATCGACGTGACGAATGACGCCCATTCCGGGATCACACGTCAGCACACGCTCGATCGCGAGTGCTGCTTCAGGCGAACCGTCGGCGACCGTCACTTGGCCTGAGTGCAGGCTGTAACCCATGCCGACGCCGCCGCCGTGGTGGAAGCTGACCCAACTGGCGCCGCTCGCGATGTTCACCATCGCGTTCAAGATGGCCCAATCTGCGACCGCATCCGTGCCGTCTTTCATCGCTTCTGTTTCGCGATTCGGACTCGCGACAGAACCGCAATCCAGATGATCGCGACCGATCACGATCGGAGCACTGATCTCGCCGCTCTTCACTGCATCGTTGAAGGCTGCTCCCGCTTTGGCGCGATCGCCATAACCGAGCCAGCAGATGCGCGCAGGCAAACCTTGGAACGCGACGCGCTCGCCCGCCAGACGGATCCAGCGTTGCAGCGCGGCATCGTTCGGGAACAAGCGTTGGATGATCTTGTCGGTCGTCGCGATGTCTTGCGGATCACCCGACAGTGCGACCCAGCGGAACGGACCTTTGCCCTCGCAGAACAGCGGCCGAATGTACTTCGGAACGAAGCCTTCGAAGCCGAACGCGTCCTCGAACCCGGCTTGCAGCGCAAACCCGCGCAAATTGTTGCCGTAATCGAATGTGTCGGCACCGCGCTTCTGCAATTCGAGCATGGCTTTGCAGTGATCGATCATCGTGCGCAGCGATTCATGCTCGTAGCGTTTCGGATCGGACTTGCGCAGCTTCAGCGCAGCGTCGTAGCTCATGTGGTTAGGCACATAACCGCCCACCGGATCATGAGCGCTCGTCTGATCGGTCAGAATGTCCGGCGTCACCTTGCGGGCGATCATGCGCTCCAACAGATCGACCGCGTTGCAGGTCACGCCGATCGATTTCGCGACTCCGGCTTTCTTCCACGCGAGAGCTTGATCGATCGCCTGATCGACGTCGTCGATGCACACGTCGAGGTAGCGCGTGTCCAGCCGTTTCTGAATCCGTGAACGATCGACGTCGGCCGCCAGGAACGTGCCCTCGTTCATCGTCGCAGCGAGCGGCTGCGCGCCGCCCATGCCGCCCAATCCGCCGGTCACGACCAGACGGTGCTTCAACGTGCCGCCAAAATGCTTCTTTGCCGCCGCAGCGAACGTCTCGTACGTGCCTTGCAGAATCCCCTGCGTGCCGATGTAGATCCACGAGCCGGCGGTCATCTGGCCGTACATGATCTTGTTCTCGGCCTCGAGCTTCCTGAAGTGCTCCCACGTGGCCCATTTACCGACCAAATTAGAATTCGCGATCAGCACGCGAGGCGCGTCGATTCTGGTTTTGAACACACCGACTGGCTTACCCGATTGAACGAGCAACGTCTCATCGGGCTCCAACCTGCGCAGCGTCGCCACGATCTGTTGAAAGCTCGGCCAATCGCGCGCCGCCTTGCCGTTGCCGCCGTACACGATCAAATTCGCCGGATCCTCGGCCACCTCGCTGTCGAGGTTGTTCATCAACATGCGCATGGCCGCTTCCGCCGCCCACGTCTTGCACGTTTTCTGCGCTCCGCGCGGAGCTTTCTGCGGACCAGTCGGGATGGACGAGGGGGCGGTAATCGAGCTCGACTTCGAAGCATGAGTGGCGGACATGCCCACTACTATGCGGCGCGGCGTCTTCGGCGCCAGAGCCCGTTCACAGATCGTCCGATGCGAGAATTTTCGACGGGGCGGTAAGGTAGCCACCCAAGCGTGCCAAGGATCCCTCCACAGACTCAGGAGATCTGCATGTCCCCGTTCCGCTGGCTCACCCTCCTATCGTGCGCTGCACTGCTCTGCGCGTGCGCGTCGCACCCCCCGGCTCTAGCCGTACTGCCTGATTTGCCCGGCGGCCCCGATCTCGCCTACGCCTACGATATCAGCGGCGACGGCAAGAGCATCGCCGGCGAAGGCTGGAGCACGAACAATCTGCAACACGGTATCGGCCTCCGCTGGAAACGAACGGGTAGCGCCTGGACCGTGCAGTCCTTCGGATTGCCTGCGGGGCCGCCGGCTGCGCTCAACACTCCCGCGGCGAGCCTGGATCGAAACGCGAGCGTCTACGTCGGACGCGTCAGTTTCGAAGTGCAGGACGCACTCGTAGACATCGACACACTGGCGTACACGTGGCGACCTTCGACGGGACTCGCGCTGCTCCCGAACCTCGGAACGGACCTCGTCGGCGCCGCAGCGTGCGCGTCACACCACGGCGAGAGTGTTTTCGGGTACGGCTGGCCGAAGGGCACTCCGCAGTACCGCGATCCTTACGCGCTCGCATGGAAGTTCACGTCGTCGAGCAATCCCAGCGTGCAGCGCATCGATCCCGCGCACGAGGGCATGGCGCTGCGCACGGAGCGCAACGGGCGCCACGTGGTCGGTTGGGGACGCTCCCCGGCCGTTGGCGGAGATGCGGCGCTCGGTCGCGAGGCCGTCTGCTGGACGCGCCAAGGCGCGAGCTGGACGACGGAGTGGCTCGGCTTCTTGCCGGGCTTCACCGCGGGCAGCATCGTCAACGACATCAGCCGCAAGAACGGGCGCTTCGCCGCGGGCTCCGCATCTGATGCGAACGGTCTGTCGCATCCGGTGCGCTGGCGCCTCGCGAACGGACGGAAGCAGCAGACGCTCGACCTAGGCTTGCCGACGGGGATGGTGTGGGCTGCCGCCGGCGCTGTGAACGAGAACGGTCGGCGCGTCGTCGGCACATGCTCGAACGGTGGCGACGACTTCGAGGTGTTCGTCTGGGACGCTGGCGTGGGCCTGCGCCTCTTGCGTGATTTCCTCCCGAACGCAGTCGCCCAGTGGAAGAACATGTCCGCGACAGGCCTGTCGGACAACGGTCGTGTCGTGTGCGGCTACGGCGAGCACCAACCGGGCGGCCCGAACACGGCTACGGTCGAGCGAGCTTGGGTAGCGACGCTGCCTTGAGAGTCGAGTTCGGCCGCAACAGTACGCGGATCAAGCAGCTTGTCTCTGGATGCATGGAATTAGGGAGGCCGACTCGCTTGGCGCCTCGTCGGAGGCGCACTCCTATCGGCGCAGAGCTTCGTGACGTCATCCGGCGGCGACCGCTACTACCGAGCGCTCTCCCGCGACCGCGCGAACTTTTTCGCGAGCGCGAGATTCGACCTGACGAGCGCCGAGAAGGTCACGTGGCTCCAGTGAGTCGCGCTCGTGAACGGTGTAGGCTCCGCGGGTGACGCACGCTGCACCGACGAACACCACGAATGCCGCGGTTCCGCCGTCATCGAACGCGCGGCGCATCGGGATCGCGAGCGCGATCTGGGGCGGGTCGATCTTGCTCTCGCGCCTCATCGGGTTGGTGCGCGAGGGCGTGCTCGGACGCACGCTCGGCGCGAGCGACGGCGGGGATTTGTACGCGACGGCGTTCGTCGTCCCCGACTTCCTGTACTACCTGCTCGCGGGCGGCGCGCTCTCGATCGTGTTCATCCCGATCTTCGGCGCATATCTGGCGCGCGGCGAGGAGGAACGTGCTTCGGAAGCGTTCAGTGTCATTGCGAACTTCCTCGTAATTCTGCTCGCTGTCGCCACGGTCGTACTGTGGTTCGCGATGCCGTTGCTCGCGCCGATCGCGGCGCCGGGATTCTCGGCAGCGCAGCTCGACGAGTTGGTCGCGCTCTCGCGCATCGTGTTGCCCGCACAGGTGTTTCACGCCGTCGGCGGCTTGCTGTCGGCATCCATCCAAGCGCGCGACAAGCACGCCTTGCCCGCGCTCGCGCCGCTCGTCTACACGCTGGGCATCATCGGCGGCGGGCTCGTCGGGGGCACGAGCGCCGGACCGTATGGGTTCGCATGGGGAGCGCTCGTCGGCAGCGCACTCGGTCCGTTCGCACTTCCGCTCTACGGAGCGTTGAAGAGCGGATTGCGTTGGCGTTTCACGCTGTCCTTCACGCATCCGGACTTGCGCAAATACTTGCTCAGATCGCTCCCGATCATGATCGGCTTCTCGATCGTCGTCGTGGACGATTGGTACTTGAAGCGCGAGGGCACATTGCTCGGCCCGGGCGCCGCGACGATCCTCTCCTATGCGAAAACGCTCGTGAAAGTGCCGATGGGCGTGTTCGGACTCGGCGTAGCCGTTGCACTGTTCCCGACTCTGCAGCGCCTCGTCGCGGAAGCGAAGCACGACGAGATGCGCGTCCTGTTGTTCCGCTCGGTGCGCAACGTGATCGTGATCTCGTTCGCTGCCCAGGTCGTGCTCACCGTCGCCGGTGCGGACATCGTGCGGCTCGTGTACGGGCGCTCGAAGCTCGATGTGCAACAAGTGAACGAGATCGCGACAGCGCTGAGCTTCATGTCGATCGGATTGGCGGCGTTGTCAGTACAAACGCTGCTTGCGCGCGGCTTCTACGCACTCGGAAACACCTGGACGCCGGCCTTGATCGGCACCCTCGTCGCCGTCGTTGCGTATCCGGCCTACGTGTGGTCGCGAGAGGAATTCGGCATCCGAGGACTCGCCGTCACGTCGTCGGTCGCAATCCTCGTCTACGCGTGCGTGCTCGGTTACGTGTTGTCGCGCCGCATCGACGCGCCCACCGCATCCCGTCACGAATTCGCCCACTTCGCCATGCGTGCTGGAATCGCGCTGGCGGCCGGAATTGCCGCAGGATTTCTCGTTCAGCGCATCTGGCCGACGGCGGACTCGACAGCCGGAATCGTCTTGCGTGGAGCGACGCTCGCGTGCGTCGGCAGCGCGGTCTTCGTCGGCGTCGCGCACGTGCTGGCGCTCACCGAAGTGCGTTCACTCTCGAATCTGGTCGTGCGTGTGTTCGGCGCACGACGATCGAATTCGAACGAGTGAACCGCTCTCACATCTCGCCCGGACCGCGCGTCAACACGATCGAACCGATCTCGGCCGGATTTCCGACGCGCATCGGCGGACCCCAAAAGCCCGTTCCAGACGACACGTAGACGAGAGTTCCGTCGTGATGACGATGCAGCCCCTTCACGTACGGCTGCACGAAGCCGACGAGCATCCCGAACGGCCACATCTGTCCGCCGTGTGTGTGGCCCGAGAGCATCAAGCCGACGCCGCGACCCTCTGCGACCTCGATGGATTTCGGCTGATGCGCGAGCAGCACGAGTTCGCGTTCTTCGTCGCGACCTGCGAGCGCACGTCCGATGTCCGATGCGTGGGACGGCAATCTGCGCTCGGCGTGAGCATCCGTGATCCCCGCCAGATCGAACGAAGCGCCCGCGTCTCCGATCGACACGCGTTCGTTCATGAGCACGCGCACACCGCGAGCGCGCAACCAGGCGATCCATTCTTCCGCACCGCTGTAGTACTCGTGATTACCGGTGACGAACGCGATGCCGTGTCGCGCTCGCAACTTCGAAAGCCCATCGAGCTCGCGTGCGAGATTGGCGACGGATCCGTCGACCATGTCGCCCGTGATCACGATCAGGTCGGGTTTCAGCGCATTGGTGCGTTCGACAACGCGTTCCACGAAACGTCGTTGGACGAGCGCGCCGACGTGCAAGTCGGAGATCTGCGCGATGCAAAAACCGTCCAATGCGCGCGGCAGACGCGGTAGCGCCACGGGGACGACGGGCGTCGTGATCACTCCCTCGGCACTCACGATGCCAGCGATCGTCGTTCCCGTCGCCCCCACGAGTGCGGTGCCGGCCAACGTGCGGGCCAAGAAGACGCGGCGTTCCGCGTCGATCGGCGCATCGAGAGTCGCAGAGAGTGGTTCGGCCGGGACCGTCGCACCGGCCGGATTCGCGCTTGCGATCCGCACCGTCGCGTCGCCGTCTGCGCTGCTCGAGCGCCCGGCGTTCCACCTGCGCGCGTGCATCATCGCGTAGCGCACGAGCTCCAACATCAGCAACAGCACGGTCACGTAGAACAGCCAGCCGAACCACAGCCACGCCGGCCAACTCACGGCGCTCGCGATCCACGGCGCGAGCTTCCTTCCCAAGAGGAATGCGATCGGGATGTAGAAAGCGAGCGCGATCGTCGCGTCGGTCGCCCACGTTCGTGCTCGTCCGCTGAGACGCGTGTCGTACACCAACCGCTTCCAGGCGTAGCGGTGCATCGCGTACAGCACGATCGCGGCGATCACGAAGAACAGCGAGCCGTACCAGATCTTTTCCATGGGCAGGTGTTAGACCGGACGGAGCGTGCAGGGCGTGACGAAAGCGATCGTTCCGGCGCGGACGACAGCGCAGTCTCGGTCGAGAGGGATGCGTCCCTGCGCGCAATACTACGAACCGAGCGGTCCGACGGCCTTTTCGACTGCGGCGACCAACGAGCCGTCGCGCAACAATTCACACGCGGATTCGATGTCGGTGTGCGTGTAGCGATCGGACGCGAGCGGCTGCACGCGCGTGCGCAAGGTCTCGTAAGCAGCTTCGGCACCGCGGCCAGCGCGTAAGTCGCGATGGAACTCGCGCGCTTGCGCCGCGCACAACCACTCCATCGCCAGAATCGATTCGACGTTCTCGATCACGCCGAGTGCGTGACGCGCAGCGATCGGGCCCATGGACACGTGATCTTCTTGGTTGGCGCTCGTCGGCACCGTGTCGACGGACGCGGGGTGAGCGAGGCTCTTGTTCTCGCTGGCGAGCGACGCGGCGGCGACTTGCACGATCATCAGACCGCTGTTGAGGCCTGGCTTCGGCGTCAAAAAGGCGGGCAAATGCGACAAGTCGGGGTTCACGAGCTGTTCGATGCGTCGCTCGCTCACGTTGCCGATCGTGGCCGTGGCCAGCGCCAGGTAGTCGAGCGGAATCGAGAGCGGTTGACCGTGGAACAGGCCTGCGCTCATCACTTCGCCCGTGTCCGCGAACACGATCGGATTGTCGGTCACGGTGCCGAGTTCCATCTCGATCACACTCGCGACGTGCTCGAGCGCTGTCTTGAACGCGCCGTGGATCTGCGGGATGCAGCGCAGCGAGTACGGATCCTGCACGCGGTCGCAGTCGGCGTGACTCACGAGGACCTGAGACTTCGCGAGGCACGCGCGGATGTTCTTAGACGTGCGCGCGTGGCCAAGGTTTCCGCACTTCAGATCGACGAAGCGCTCGTCGAACGGCTTCACGCTGCCCTGCAGAGCCTCGATCGACAGAGCTGCGATCGCATCGGCCGCCTTCGACACGTTGATGGCGCGCACAAGCGCGATGAAACCGAGTGCTTTGATGATCTCGGTACCGTTGATGAGCGCGAGACCTTCTTTCGCGCCGAGCTCGAGCGGTGTTTCTCCGGCGATTTTCAGGGCTTTTTGCGCACTCATGCGCTTACCGCCGACGAACGCTTCGCCGTACCCCATGTAGCTCGCGGCCATGTGCGCGAGAGGTGCAAGGTCGCCGCTGGCACCGACGGATCCTTTTTCTGGCACGACGGGCACGAAGTCGGCGTTGAAGAGGCGGATCAGTTTGTCGACGACTTCGATGGACACGCCCGAGTGCCCGCGCACGAGGCCGACGAGTCGGAGGACTTGCGCGATACGGACGACTTGGATCGAGAGCGGGTTGCCGACGCCGCACGCGTGGCTGAGGACGAGGTTCTTCTGTAGTTCGACGAGATCGGAACGCGCGATCGAGACGTTCTTGAGTTTGCCGAAGCCGGTCGTGATGCCGTAGACGATGTCGCCGGCTTGGACGTGTGCGTCGACGATTTTGCGGGAGCGTTGAACGGCTTTTTTTGCGGAGGGTGCCAGCGCCAACTCGATGCGCTCACCGAGCGCGAGCGGCAGGAGAGAGGCGAAGGTCGGGGGTGTGCCGGCGAGAGTGAGCTTTTTCACGAGGGGGGTGAAAATACGGGACTTGGTGGGGTTTCTCTACTGTGCGGAGCGGCGGTATCGGGCGGCGAGGCGGCAGAGCCGCGTGCGGGCGACCGAAAGTGAAGGACGACACAAGCGTGCTTCGCATCACTGATCTCGCGCGCGTGGATGCGCACGCAATTCTGTCGAGAGAAGCAGAGGGCCGTGGCGGCCGAGCGCGCTGGCCCGACGACCGAGTGCGGCTCCATGCCGGAATGCAAACGTCGGTTCCGCTGACGGTGGGTCGGCAGAATGGTGCCTGCACGATTCTGGGTTGGGTTGGGTTCGTGAAACGTGTCGTGACCCTGCTCGGCCCGCAGGTTTCATCTCGCCCTTCGCGACCGCGGCTCAGGGTTACGATTCGTTCCAGGAACCGGACGTGACCGGCAACTCAGCGTCGCCCGGAGCGCAACACCGTGTCGGCATCTTGACCCGCGATCGCTCCCTCGGGCAGCGTGATCTCGCGCGTTGCTTCCGTGTCGATTTCGACCGGGACCTTCTTCCAAATCGATTCGCCGTTCCACGTCACGCTCACGAGCCACGAGCCACGTTGCAGACCGGCGATGCGCAGATCGCGACCGGCCGGCACAAAGGTTTTTTCGCGTGGTGCACCGTTCACGCGCACGTCGAGCGGCAGCGCTTGATGACGCGGATTCGTCACGAAACGCAGCTCGCCGTTGCCGTCTGCGATCGGCTCCAACACCAAATCGACGTGCGTGTCCCCGGGCTTCACGACGACCGACGCGAAACGACGTTGATCCTTCGAAATGGCCGTGATGTAGCGCACTCCCGCGATCGCTTCGTTCGCAGACAGCGTGAACTCGCCGCGCGCGTCACTGACGACTTCCTGCACCGCAGACGGCATATTCGGAAACACGTCGTGCTCGAGAGCGAGATAGTTCGACTGCCCGAACACCGACAGATTCGCTGCCGTTCGATCGGGAGCTTCGAGCCGTACCGTCACGCCAGGTTCTGGTTTGCCGTCGAGCGTCACGAGGCCTTGCACGACGGGCGCCGGCTCCAGATGGAACTCGAGGCTCGCCGTGTCGCCCGCGCCCAACGTCACCGCGGCAACTTTCGGCACAGCCGTCGCGCCGGCTTGGAACAAGCGCGCGGAGTACGAGCCCGTCGGCAAACTGTCGATCGTGATCGTGCCGCCCGGCCACACGCGCTGCGGATTGACGAGGTGCCATGGGAACGTGCGTTGACCCGCGTCGGCTTCGGGCAGGATGAAGAACCACGCTTGTTCGTTCGAGTTGATCACGTCGGCGACGCTGACCTGCAGACGGGCCGCGCGCGCGAGACGGAACTTCAATTTGTCTTTGTCGATCTTGCCCGCGAACGGAACCGTCGTCGTCTCGCGGTACAGCGCGAAACCGGGCTTTTCGACGAGCACGAGCGCTTCACCGGGTGCGACGAGCGGGACTTCGAATATGCCGAATTCGTCGGTGCGCACGACTTGTCCGTCGAACGTGACCTGCGCGTCGGCGAGCGGTTTCGCCTGGTCGTCGAACACGGTGCCGGCGACGCGCGCAGGTCGAAGGAAGCTGATGTTGAGCAACGATTCGCGCTCTTGACGCAACAACACTTCGCGTTGCGCGCCGACGATGCTCGCACCGGTGACGTCGACGACGTTGATGCCCGGCTGCAGATCGGTCGCACCGAACTCGCCCGTGCCGTCGGTGTAGAGCACGCGACCCTTGTTCGTGCCGCCGAGGAACGTTACCTCGGCGCGCGTGCCTTGACCGTTCGCGCCGGTGATTTTGCCGCGCAATTGCGCGCTCGATCCGGATCCGAGCGGTGCAGTGCCGAGCGCGCTCGGCGTGAACTTGCCGTGGATCAATTCGGCTTCGACGACGAGGTCGTAGACGACGGTCGTTTCGATCGACTCGAGGCCGACGGTCCCGTCGTTGGCGTCGGTGCGCGGCTCGAGTTCGGTGGGTTTCGTGGGCTCCTCGACGGACGCCGACGGCTGCGGAGGAATCACTTCGACGACCGGTGCTGGAGCAGGTCCACGGCGCGAGATCCACCACGCTCCGCCCAATAGGCCGACGAGGACGAGACAGACGAGGACGACGAGTAGGTTTCGTTGCACGAGGAGTTCGCCAGGCCGCGGGGACACTCCGCCTCGAGCCCATTTTCCACGTCGAGGATAGCCTCGTCTCTGCGCGAGACCTACCCTTCCAGTCCGGATGAAACACGTGACGACGAAAAAATCGGTGCCGTCCTCGGCAGTGACGATCACTTTCGGTTGTGCCGCGTGGGCGATCTCGCTCGCGTCGGAGTGCGGCGCGCGCACGGCCGCACCGGAAGAAGAGCGCGAGAGAGCGATCCACGCGCGCCTCGAGTTCCCGCTGACCGGCGGAGGCAAGCCGACCGGACTGTTGGCGGCGGATCTGGACGGCGACGGAAAAAGCGAGTTGATCGTGCTCACGTCGTCTCCGTCGACGCTGCAGATTTGGAGCGGATTATCGCGCGTTTTGCTGGGCTGGCCCGATCCGCGCGCAGTCGCTGTCGACGATTTCACTCTCGGTCCGGTGTGGTTCGGCGGACGCGCGCCGAACGGCAAGGACGATCCCGCAGCGATCGTCTACGCGTCGCGCGCGACATGCAAAGTCGTCGTGCGCGACGTGCGCGCCGCGTGGAAGTCGCAGACGGACGATCAAGCTCCGACGACGCTCGAAGTCACGCTGCCGAAGCGGCCGCGCGTGCTCGCGTCTGGAGATTTCGGGGGCGACGGCAAGCTCGAGATCGCGGTCGTCACCGTCGACGACAACTTGGTGATCATCCGCGGACCGAACGACGTCGTGACGACGAAGCTCGGCCTGGAACAAGCCACGTGTGCAGCGTTCAGCGACGACGGCAAACACCTCTACGTGGGCTTTCAAGGTTCGCGCAAACTCGTGAAGTACGCCGTCGACGTGAGCGGCCGGGCCGTGGTCGAGAGTGAAACTGCACTTCCAGGATTACCGCGCTCGATTCTCGCGCTCCCGCCGCGCCAGCAGCGCCTCGCCGGTGTGCTCGTGGCTGGCGGCGACGACGCGGTGTGGTTGTGCGCAGGCGAGAAGCTCGGCATCGTCGCGACGTACGCGGGCGGGACCGTCCCCTACGCGCTGGTCCACGGCACGTTGCTCGGAACGGAGCGTTTCGTTTCGATCGCGCTGCAAGGACAAGAGATCGTCGCGTGGGATACGCAGATGAGCGCAGCGCCGATCGCTGCAACTCGCACCTACGCCGGACAACATCCGCTCGCCGGCGCGATCGGAGATTTCGACGGCGATGGCCACAACGATCTCGCGATCGCGAACGGCGACGCACAGCGCATCGGCGTGCTCTTCGCGACGAAAGCGAACACGTTTGACGCCGCGCTGAACTCGAAGATCGGCCGCTCGGTGAACTCGCTCGCTTGCGGCGATATGAACGGCGACAAACATCTCGACGTCGTGACGATCAGCGCGCTCGAGGGAACACTGTCCATTTCGCTGCAGAAAACGGGCCTATTGCAGGATAGCGTCGTGCAAGGACGCGCCGACGGCGGCGATTCCGTGCGCATCGCCGATCTGGACGGCGACGGCGCCAACGACGTGCTCTTCCTGAAGCGCCGAGCCGAGGCGAGCACCGTGATCGATGCGTATTTCGGCGACGGCCAAGGCCACCTGGTCCAGCGCGCCGAAGTGCGGCCGATGCATGTCGGCGTGAGTGCCGGCGATCTGCTCGTCACGGATCTCGACGGCGATGGCACATTGGAAGCGCTCGTCACCGATCCCGAGGGTGGTCGCGTCGTCGTCGTCGATTTGAAGCGTGTGAAGGACGCCGGTCTCGCGTTCGAGAATCCGCGCGGAATCCTGGTGGAATCAGGCCCGAAACGGCTCGCGCTCGTCGACGTGGAAGGCGATGCCAAGGCGGAGATCGCAGTCGCGCTCGCGGGTCCGGGCAAGACGCTCGGCGCGGCGCTGTTGCGCGTGAAGAAAGACAACGACGGTCGTCTCGTGCTCGAACTCATCCGCGTGCTGCCGTCGACGACACCGGTCACGGGCGTGGCTTCGGCCGACTGCAACGGCGATGGGCTCGGCGACTTGGTGCTGCTCGCGACGAAGTCCGACTCGGACAGTCACCTGGCAGTGCACTATCAACGAGCGGATCGCTCGTTCGTGAAGGCCGACGAAGAGTATGCGACCGGTGCGCGACCGTACGCGCTGCGCATGGCCGACCTCGACGGCGATGCGATTCAAGACATCGTGGTGACGGCGCAGAACAGTCATCACGTCAATGTGTGGTTGAACGGCGGTCCCCCGCCGGCGCCGGAGAACGCGCGCACGCCGATCCACTTCGCCCGCATCGCCGATTTCGGCGTCGGTACCGGTCCGCTCGACGTGCAACTCGCCGACATGGACGGCGACGGTCAAGTCGAGATAGTCGTGGCGAACGCGTTCAGCAACGACATCAGCGTCGTGCGCGTGCGCTGAAGTGTCCACTTGCGCAGGTTCCCTGTCGTTGGAACCTGAGCTGGTTCAGGCATCTTTCGGCTATCCATTCTAGTAGCGGTGAGTGGAGCTATCCTCCTCACACTGCCACTCGGGTGCTTTGCGCTCGGCGCATCAATTTGGTTATGACGCCAAATCTAGCTGGATTTCGAGTTTCAGTTGCGCACGAACCAGCATTCGTCCTGCATCTGTGGGCGAATGAAATCGCCCACAGACCCCTCGTACAGCACTGAGGCTTGGATGATCGTAGTCGTCATCACGACGCTAGGCTCTGAGCTACCTGGTTCAAAGCGTCTCTCCATGATCGTCGTCGGTCGCCAGGCATTGGTCGCGAACTGGCGATAGTTCGAGAAGTCCCTTCTCAACACCAGGCCACCGGTTGCATCCACCGTGTCGATGCGCGTCGGGTGCGGAATCGCGCCCGGCGAAAGTGTGTAGATCGTGGAGCCTGCAGGAGTCCCCTGCATCATGCCAGGATAGGTTTCCGTGATCGTGTAGATGCCCGTCGCTGGAGCCTGAACGGCGACTCGCTGGATTCCGGGCATCAGTGAAACCCAGAAGGGGTTGGAACACCAATCGACGAGTTCACGAAAAATAGGCGACTCGACGTTCAACATGAGACCCTGGTCGGCGCTGGAACTCCCCCATGCGTTTCCGTTCAGCGAGCCCTGCAGCAGGGTGAAGAAGGTCGCTCCGTCGAAGGCAATGAGGCTGACAGCGACTCCGGGCTGTCCATCGCCATCCGTCGTGCGGTAGGTCTTGTTGAGTTCAAATCGACCGGCAGATGAAACCCTTCCCTGAACTCGAGCAGCCCGATTGTTCGAGTTCGGTGAACCACCGAGATCGGGATAGACGATGCTGACCTGAGCTATCAGGTCACCAGCGCCAGCAATAGCAGGGTGATTTTCGACTACCGCCTGAAGACTGCTGGGCAAACTACTGAGGGGCGCACTTTCCAATGATCTTAGCGTCGTCAAAGTCGGGTTCGCCACAGCCGACGCCAAGTAGAGCGAGGGATCGCCAAATCTGACGAAGAAATGATCGCCATCGACATCCACTTGCTCCCCATCCTCACGGCCGGGCAATCTCTGACCGGTTGTGCAGTTCGAGATGCTCGCAGAGTTATTCGACTCAATTGTCACCGCGAGAGCAGCGCAGGCTGTGGCGGCACTGACTTGAGCGAGCGTACTCGGTAGCGTCGATGGAATTGTGGGGCACGGGGTGGCATTGACTGATGTTCTTACCTCGATCGTGTCGCCATTGGCTTTGCAGTGAATACCTGGCGCGGCTCCTAGGCAAGTGAAGATATCTCCCGTTCGTTGGACCATCGAAGAGACGCACTGTGGGGGGGATGCAACCACTACGCTCTGGCCGGCGATAGTCACGTTGAGTGACCACTGCCCACACTGCGCCGTTGTTTGGGCAGTGCCTCCGGATAGGAGCGTAGCTCTAGTCAGGTTGTTGCAGGCGTCAGAGGCAGCCTGCGCGCAGACGGATCGAACGTTGATAAAGAGCAAGCCAATCCACGCGAGAACGATGGAAGCGATTCGTTGCATGATCGAAGCCTTGGTTTGCGAGAGAAGTGACGGGTGTACCGGTCCTTTCGCGACGGTACCACCCGAAACTCAGGGGGGGGGCCGAGAAATCTCTCGAACTTGCGAGACGCCGCGACCTATCACTTGGGCTTCGCAAGCGCGCGCAACATCTCGACCAAACTCGACAGCACGCGAATCGAACCGTAAGCGCTGTTCGTGCCCTGTTGTTCCTTGCGATCGAGCAGGAACCCGTACGGACGCTTGTACTGCTGCAACGTGCTGCGCAACACGGACGTGTACATCGCGCGGATTTCATCGGTGCGCAGACCGATATCCTCGGTGTAGATCGTCGCCAGACCCGTCAAGAGATTCTGCGGCGCACCCGACAGATCGCCGACGTGCAGCGACTTCGGTTGGAAGTCGAAAATCGTCACGTCGCCCCACGCGCCGTTCTCGTACTGCTCGCCTTTGAAGTGCGAGCGAGCAGCCAATCGCAACAGCGGCCCCATCGTCGACTTCAACGACGGATCGACACGCGCGAGATCGACGCCGATGCGCCAACAACGCACTTGATCGGCCGCGACGTTGCCACCGAAACGCAGGGCGTCGCGCCAGATCGGCTCGTAGTGCTTCCAACCTTCGAGCGCGAAGCGTGCGAAGTACTTCTCGTTCGGTTTCTCGCGCGCCGCACGCGCTGCACGAGCTCCGTAGTGACCGAAACTGTCGTCGAAACCGGGATCGATCTCATCCCACGTGCCGTGCCAGAAGTTCGTGAACCCGAGCGTCTCGAGCGGTTCGCGCGCCGCGGCAGCGAAGCGTTCGTCACCTGTCAGTTTCGACAAACGCACCAGTTGCAGCGGCACGTCGAGTCGCCGCAGGTGACTGACGTTCACGTTCGGCGCACCGCTCGCCGGCACGTAGCTCGCCGCGCAATTGCCGTCGGGCAACAATCCGTTTGCGAGCACGGTCTCGCCGATCTTCAGCGCTGCAGCTTTCGCCCGAGCACGCATGGTCTCGGGGCCGCGCTCGGCAACGTCGATCAAGAAGCCGAACGCGAGCGCAATCTCGGTCGGGCCGTCGTCGATGGCTGTGTCCGCGATCGGATTCCAGCCGCGCGGCAAGCCTGTCGTCGGATGCAGCTGCAAGGCGACGAAGTCCTCGAAAAAGGCTGCAAACGCTGCCTTCCACGTCGGTCGATCCTCGACTGACGAAGCGTCGAACAGCGCTTGATAGAAGCTCGAGAATCCGACCGCTGGCTGAGTTCTGCCCGGCGCTCCCGTGACCGCGTCGAAGTCGCGCACGAGAAACTTGGTCTGCTTCGGCCCGACGTCGTCGCCCGCGCGCGTGAACCACGTCGTGAAGATCGCATCGATCTCAGCAGCGAGTTCGGCGCCCAATGCGGCCTCGGTCGGACACGGCAAGTCGACCGACGCTTCCACACCTCGAGCCCACTCGCGCGGATCGGCGGAAGCCTCCTTCGTCGGCGCGACGAGCCGCAGTTCGAGCCGCGGTGTGAGTGGGAAGGCTGCATTCGACGACGGAGAGATCTCGCCGCCCGCGTTCGTGCTCGCCGCCAGATCCGACATGCCTCGACCACCGACCTCGAGCACTTGAATCATCCCGCCCGCTGCGACACCGCGTCGAATGCGCAACGTCGATGCGTACGGCGCGAAGAACGCGAGCGGCTGCGCGACGTATGCGCGCTCCTCCAGCGCCGTGTCGACGCCGGTCTTGAACAACTCGACAGGAGCGCGCGACGAACGCCACCACGGAATGTGCTTCACACCCCTCGCGTCGACGACGCTCTCGTTCGCTTCCGAGAAGTCCGCGTTGTCGAGCAAGCTGTAGCGGAACACCGGCTCGACGCTCGCACCGACATGTGCAGGGGTCGAGGTGGCACTGCGATCGCACGCAAGGAACCACGCGCCGCACACGATTATGGCCGCACAAACACGCGCTAGAGCCGCCGCCGCGCTCATTTTCGAGTCCTGATTCGCACGCTGCACATTCTGACGTGCGCGTTCTCGGTTACACTCATGGGCTCGCACCTTCCCACCGAATTCCGAGCATCCATGAAGACTTATCGCGTCGTCGAACTCCACGGAGACGGCATTTCTCCCGAGCTTTCCAAGAGCGTCCACTCGCTGGCCCAGTATCTCCCCTGCCGGCTCGAGTTCACGCCCGTCGATCTGTCCGAAGAAAATCGGAAGAGGAGTGGCACTGCGCTCTACGACGACGCCGCCGTGTTGATGAAGCAACACCGCGTGTCCATCAAGTATCCGACTGCGACGACCGTCGACAGCCCGAACAAATTCCTGCGGGACCTGTGCGATTTCGCCGTCATCCACCGGCCCGTCGCGACGATTCCAGGCATCGAAAACAACTTCAAGAAGACGCTCGACTTCGACCTGGTGCGCGTCGCGACCGGCGGCACGTACGCGGACCCGGGCCGTCGCATCAATTTCGAAACGGCCGTCAGCGTGCGCGTGATCGAGCGCACTCCGAGCCTTTTCGCTGCTCGATTCGCGTTTCGCCTGGCTGAACAACGGGGCACGCACGTCGTCTCGGCCAGCAAATACACGATCCAGCAAGCGACCGACGGTCTGTTCGAAGAAGCCGTCACCGAAGTCTCACACTCGTTCCCGAAGATCGCGCATCGCAAGGAGCTGTTCGATTCGTTGCTCGCCGGCATCGTGATGAAGCCCGAGAAGTACGCGGTCATCGTCACGCCGAACGAGTACGGTGATTTCCTCAGCGACGCGGCATGCGGACTGATCGGATCGGTCGGGCTCGGCGACAGCTCGTCGTACGCATTCGACGAAGTGGGCAACGTCACCACGGCGATGTTCGACCCGGCCGGCGGCACTGCGCCCGACATTGCAGGAAAAGACCTCGCCAATCCGACGGCCGCGCTCCTGTCGCTCTCGAACCTCCTGCGTCACGTCGGGGAGCTCGAAGCCAGCAAGCTCGTGCGCAACGCGATCTTCGATTCGATCCGCGAGGGACGTGCGACGCGCGACGTCGGTGGGAAGCTCACCTGCACCGAGTTCACGGCCGAAGTGACTCAACGCATGCTGGCGCGAGTATGAACGAGCTTTGATCCGCAGACGGGACGGAAGAAGTTTCCTCCCTGACGAGACCGTCCATTTCGCGGGCTGACACGCCGATATCTCTGTTCCCTGCTAACCGCTGCGCGCAGCTTCGTCCCCACGACGGAGTCAGCCAGCGCACGAGGCGAGAACGCGATGAACGACGTAACCAACGCGAACGTGCTCCCGCTGATCCTGGTCGTCGGCGAAGACGCCGTCGTTCGGCAAGACGTGCACGCCGGACTCGACGCCTCGAAATACGACGTCATCGACGGTGATTCGGCGGCCGAAGCAGCCTCGTTCACGCTCGACACACGCCCGGACCTGGTGCTCGTCGACGCGACGCTCACGGATGCGCACGAGTTGGTGCGCACGCTCACGATCGGCAGCCGCGCGCCCGTGCTCGTCATGACTTCGCCCTACGGCGTCGAGCGCGCTCTCGCAGCCGGAGCCAGCGACTGCATCGTGACACCGTTGTCGGCCGCGCTGTTGCGAGCACGAGTGGAGTTCGCGCTGCGCTGTTCGCGTGCGGAACGAACGGTCGAACGTTTGACGCGCTCCGCAGCGCCGTCGACGAGCGACGAACACCGCCACGGATTGCTCGCGTACGAAGGCTTCGTCGCGCGCCTCGAATCGAAGCTCGCTTCGGCTCGGGAAGGCAAAGGCCAAGTCGTCGTGATGCACTTGAGCATCGATTTTCCCGCAGCAGCGCCGGATTCACTGCGTACGCGCGCCATGCAGGTCACGGTTCAACGCCTCAAGGACGGTTTGCGCAGTCGCGACACCGTCGGCCGCACGGACATCGATCACGCGGCCAATGCGGCCCTGATCTCGGATCGCGAAATCATCGTCGCATTCGCAGGTTTGGAGCGCGCTCAAGATGCGTACAAGATCGCGCGACGATTGCAGCAGCAGATGTCGCAACCGATCGACATCGACGAACAACAGATCGCACTGCCGACGAGTTTCGGTCTCGCCATTCACCCCGACGACGGCGAGCGCGTCGATTCACTCGTCGATTCGGCGCGCGGCGCGATGCAAGGTGCGCGTGACGAAGGGCGCGGAGCGATCCGGTTCGCGCGACCTGAAATGAACCGCGTGATCTTCGAGCGCCTCACGCTCGAAGTGCACCTGCGGCAAGCGCTCGAGCTCGGACAACTGCTCGTGCACTATCAACCGCGCGTATCCATCGCCACGGGACAGATCGTCGGCGTCGAGGCGCTCGTACGCTGGAAACACCCTGATTTCGGCCTTGTTTCGCCCGGTCACTTCATCCCGATCGCCGAGGAATCGGGACTGATCCTCCCGATCGGCGAATGGGTCTTGCGCGAGGCGTGCACTCAGAACGCGCGTTGGCGAGCAGCAGGCATGGCGCCGATTCACATGGCCGTCAATCTGTCGCCCGCGCAGTTCCGGGAAACCGATCTCGTCGGCGTCGTGCGCAAAGCGCTCACCGATGCGAACTTGCCGGCCAATGCGCTCGAGCTCGAACTGACCGAAAGCATGTTGCTCGGCAAAGGCGACGGCACCGTGCGCACGCTCGAGAGTTTGAAAGCGCTCGGACTCGGCCTCTCGATCGACGACTTCGGCACGGGCTATTCGAGCCTCAACTACATCAAGCGTTTCCCGATCGACACGCTGAAGATCGATCAGAGTTTCATCCGCGACATGCTCACCAGTGAACAAGATTCGACGCTCACCACGTCGATCGTCTTGATGGGCAAAGGCCTCAACCTGACCGTCGTCGCCGAAGGCGTCGAGACGCGCAGCCAACTTGGTCTGTTACGCGTGCTCGGCTGCGACCAGGCGCAGGGCTTCCTCTTCAGCCGACCCGTTCCGCCCGACGAGATCGTGCCGCTCGTGGCGAGCGGTTTCGCCGCGTCGATCGACACGGGCACGGCGAGCAGCGCGCTACGCAATCTGCGATCGTGACGCTTCGCCCGTGCTGGGCAATGCAGGCGGAATGGACTTCGCGAGCCACGACAAGCACAGCTTGACGAGTTGATCGCGATCCGTGGGCTTGGTGACGTAGTCATCACAGCCGGCGGCAAGACACTTCTCGCGATCGCCGGCCAACGCGTGCGCCGTCACGGCGATGATCGGCGAGTGGTAGCCCGCGTCGCGCAACTCGCGCGTCGCCGAGTAACCGTCGAGCACGGGCATCTGCATGTCCATCAGCACGAGATCGAACGGGCGAGCAGCGTCCATCGACGCACGCACCATGTCGACCGCGACGCGTCCGTTCTCGGCGACTTCGACGTCCGCGCCGGCGCGGCGCAAGTAGAGCGAGTACAAGCGCTGAGTTGCGACGACGTCCTCGGCGAGCAGGACGCGGGCGCGCAAACTCGGCTCATTGCCCGAAGCTCTCGAAGGCAGCGCCGGAGCGGGTGAGATTTCGGTAGCGTCTTTGATCGGCATCGTGAGAGTGAAGCGACTGCCCTTTCCGGCCTGGCTCTCGACATCCAGATCGCCGCCCATGATCTGCGCGAGTCTGCGCGACAGCGCCAGACCGAGGCCTGCACCGCCGTGCTTGCGCGTCAGCGATCCGTCGGCTTGCGCGAACGCTTCGAACAACTTCGCGCGTTGCTCGGGCGAGATCCCGACGCCGGTGTCTTCGACGACGATGCGCAAGCGCATGTCTGCCGCATCGTCGGAAGGGTCGAGGCTCGCATGTAGCTTGATCGAGCCCTTGTCGGTGAACTTGATCGCGTTGCCGACGAGATGTTGGAGGACCTGTCGCAGACGAGCAGCGTCGCACGAGATCGTGCGCGACAGTGATTCGGTGCATGACGCCGACAGAGTCAACCCTTTCGCTGTGGCTCGTTGCGCGAAACGGTCGCGGACTTCGCCCGTCAAAGCGCGCACGGAGCATTGCGTCGTCTCGAGCGCGAGCTTGCCGGTCTCGCACGAGGAGATGTCGAGGATGTCCGAGAGCAGCGCCAACAGTTGCATACCCGACTCACGAATCGTCGAGACGTGCTCCTTACGCTCGTCTTCGCTCAAGTCGTGGTCACCGAGCAAGTCGGCATGCCCGAGAACCGCGATCATCGGCGTGCGCAATTCGTGGCTCATGTTCGCGAGGAACTCGGACTTCGCTCGCGCGGCGGCGACTGCGCCGGCACGCGCGGTCTCGAGCGCTCGATTCGTCATCACGAGCGAGGCCGCATAAGCCTTGGCCTCTTGCTCGGCCGTGCGCACTTCTTCGAACATCGCTTTCTCGCGCGCGCCGACGTTCCACTTCTCCGTCAACGCCGTGGCGATCTGCTGCACTTCGAGCGGATCGAAGGGCTTTTTCAGGATCAACAAGCGATCGCTGTGCCCGAGCTTCGCGACCATCTGGTCCCACGAGTAGTCAGCGTAGGCCGTGCACACGACGGCCTGCAAGCGCGGATCGACTTCCCACATGCGAGCGATCGTGTCGATGCCATCCCAACCCGGCGGCATGCGCACATCGACGAAGGCCATCGCGTACGGACGATTCTCGGCGATCGACTGTTTGATCTTCTCCAACGCCTCCTGGCCTTGGAAGGCGGACGAGAGTTCGAAGTGTGGACGCTCTTGCGACTGCTGCGTGGTGCCGAAGAATCCGGCCATCGCGTCGTTCAGTTGCGCGCCCTTCACACTGCTCTCGCAGAGGATCTTTTTGAAGTCCTCGTGGATCGCAGGGTTGTCGTCGATCAGCAGAATGCGTCGATTCGATTCGGGATTCATGACGTCACTCGATTGGCCGTTGGGACCATCAATGGAAGTTCGAGAGCGAATGTCGCGCCCAGTCCCTTCCCATCACTGTGAGCAGAGAGGTTGCCGCCCATTTCCGTGGCAGCGTTCGCGGATGCGTGCAGGCCGAATCCGTGGCCGTTTTTCTTCGTGGTGAAACCGTGAGTGAAGACACGCGCCAAGTTTTCGGGCGCGATGCCGACGCCGTTGTCGGCGACCTCGATGCGTGCACGCTGGTGTGGCAGCTTCTTCAAACGGATCGTCACACGCATGGGCGAAACGCCGGATTCGGTCACCGCTTGACGCGCGTTCTGGATGAGATTCACCAGGATCTCCACGAACTTGTGCCGGTCGACCGACACCGATTCGAACTCGTCGAACTCGCGCAGGATCTGGATCGCGCTCCTGGCGGACGTGGCCTGGCTCGTGATCGAGATCGCCGACTCGATTTGACTCGCAAGTGAGACCATTTCACGCACGCCCACGCGGCCGGCGTAACCCTGTTGCGATTGCACGAGCTGCTTGATGTGTTCGATTCCGTCCGTCAGCGCTTCCAGTTCGTGCACCAGCACTTGACGCTCGTCGGCGATGCGTTCGGCCAGCGAATCGAGCAATGGGTAGAGGTGTTTTCCGCGCGGATCGTTCTCGATGAATTTGCTCAGGTCGGCAGCATTCGGACGCAGGGTCTCCAGCACCATCTTCAAGTCAGTGGGAGACGAACCCTTGGCCTTCTCGACCGCGATGCGCGCCGAGACGTTCACGCTGTTCAACACGTTGCCGACGTTGTGCAGGACGCCGGTCGCGATCTCGGACATGCCGGCAGCGCGTGCGGTCTCGACGAGTGCGGCTCGCGATTCGGCCACCCGCTCGATCATGCCGTCGAACTCGCGAGCCAAGATGCCGACTTCGTCCTCGCGATCGGAACGAATGCGCTTCGTGAAGTCCTCACTGTTTCCGATGGCGACCGCGTGCTCGGTCAAGTGCCCCAAAGGCTCGAGCACAGTGCGCTGCACCATGTTGAGAAGTACGAGCATGAGCAACAGTCCGGCCGCGATCGTCGACACGAGCGCATAGCGCAGAGCGATACTGCCCTTGGCCGTGATCGGTCGATCGAAGCGAGCCTGCAAGGACAATTGCGGCTTCGCCTTCACGTCTGTCATGCACCAATACGCGTTGAGACTGTCCTCGGTCTGCTGGTCCTCGACGAGGACGGGCGAGTTCGGTTTTTCGACGCTGGATAGTTTTTCGCGCATTTCGGCGGGAGAATCCGGATCGTCCTTGGACCAGATCTCGAAGTCGACGCTCGTGCGAGTGACGAGTCCTGCCACGCGTTCCTGTGTCAAGAAGCGACCGACCACGAGCGTTCCGATCTGTGTGCGCGTCGGCTCGTTTTCTGACGAATCGTAGATGGGGTAGGACGCCACCATCATTGGTCCGCGTTGCGTCACGAGCAGTCCCTGGATCGGTTTAGGAGGATTCGCGACGAGCGCTTCCTCGACGAGACTGTCTCCGACGAGGAACCCGCGTACGAACGCGAGCTTCTCGCTCTGGCGCGGATCGACGACGCGCGAATGTTGAATCACACCCTTCGCTGCATCGCACACACACACCAAATCGATGGAGTCGTTCGCCAGCGAATCGGCCGGGAGCGCGCTGCTGAATTGCGCTGCATCTCGACTCTTCACCAAGCGGCGCACCACGTCGGATTTCGCCCGCATTTCGCACACACGCGCCAACATGGCGACCTCGCCGTCGATGGCGTCCCGCACGCGATCGAGGTCTTTTTTCACCATCGTTTCCTCGAGGTCGACGAAACTCTCGAACACGAAGATGCGCTGCATCACGTGATCGAGCCCCGCGTATGCGAGCACGACCGCCGACAGCAAGATCACGATCTTAGAGCGCAGGGACATGGAGCTTTGGCGAGGCTCACGCGGCCCGATCGAGGACGCGTGATTCGAGAACGGACTCTGCGTCTGCTGCCGGATCACTACGCGATTTGAGCTTGTTCACGGCCGCATTCAGGGTGCCGCAGAATTCCTGCAACTCGTCACCTTTGCGAATGCGGCAGTCGTCGACGCGCTCGCCGCGAGCGATCGCCTTCAAGTGCTGCTCGAAGCGGTACAGCGGCCCGGCGATGCGAAACGTGGTGAGGATGCCGACCGTGATCGTCAGCGGCAGCAACACGCACACGGTGATACCGAGGACAGCGAGCGTGAAGCTCGGGATGCGCTCGATCAGGATCGGACCGTCCTGCGGCAACTCGTCCGCAAGAGCGGACATCGTCGCTGCGAACAGCAAGAACTGCAGCATCAGGCCGATCAGCGCTACACCCAAGAAGGTGAGGATCAGGCGCATCTGCAGTCGGGGTTGGATGAGTTTCTTGCGTCGCTTGTTCTGCATCATGGCGGGACCGGGGAGGGGGACTCCGAACGTAATCGGATCGACCGGCGGCGCCCTGCACCTTGAGATGCGAAATTACTTCCCGCGCGATCAGCGCTGCGGGACGAGCGCGTCGCGGCAAGCGAGCGAATCTTCGGGCAGCTTGCGCTTCGTGATCGATTCGAGCGCTGCGTGAGCCGCCTTGGCGACCGTGGGACGATCGCCTGCGAGTGCGTCGATCAAGGCCGGGATCACGAGACTCGAATCGAGGCGCTGCAATTCACTGGCAGTGAGCGTGGCCACGTCGACGTCGGGATCGTCGAGTGCAATCGCGATCTCGCTCGACAAGCGATCACGCCACGCGTGCAGCCGCGAGACGACGTTGAGCACGGCCATCTTCTCGGCCTTCGAGCCCGACGTGAACATCGCGAAGGCGACGCGCGAATCTCGGCTCCACCAGTCGGCTTCGGACTCGTACCAGCTCGTCCAGGAGATCGGGTCTTCGCACAGCTTCAATCCGGTGATGTTGTGCAGAGCCCACAGCGCCTCGGAGCGCAGGCCGAATTCGCCTTCGCGCAAGCAGCGAATTAAGGCTGGAATGGCGTCCGAATCACCGAGACGGCCGATGCACAACACGGCGTCGCGCATCGTGACTTCATCGCCGTCCTCGACGAGCGCGCGCACGCTGGCGACGACATCGGAGGGCAGAGGTTTGTCGAGCGAGAGCGACAATCGCGCCAGGTGCGGCAGACATTCGGTGCGCATGTCGCGCCGCGTGTCGATCCAACGCGCCAGCATGAGTGCCGCCTTGGGCATCTGCGTGCGCTCGACCGCGCGCACCAGAGCGGAGCGCAATTCGGGCCTCACGGTGAGCACGGCGCTCTCGATCGTTCCGAACCCCGCGTCGTCGCGCTTCAATATCGACGTCACAGCCACGATCAAAGCGTCGCGACACTCCGCGTCGTGGTCCATGCCGGCCGCACGCAGGATCAGCGGCAAGTCTTCGGCGGACCCGGCGCGACCTGCGATCGCACAGACGGATCGGATCGCCCCTGCACCCGGCGCAGCATCCGTCTTCCCGAACAGCAACGGGCGCCACCGCGCGGTTCCCATGACTTCGAAGGTCGAGAGGAGAAGGTCGGCGCGCGCGCTCGTGAGTTCTGGCGCAACGCTGGCCTCGTTCACGAGTGCATCGAACAGCGGTCGCTCCGCGAGTGGACCGAATGCGACCAATTCTCTGGCGAGCGCGTTCGTGCGCAGAGCGTCCTTGTCGATCGCACGCGTCAGAACGCTTTCGATGCGCGAGTTCATCACGTCCAGCGCGAAGGCGCCGGGAACATGGAGCATCCAACTCGCGAGAAAAGCGAGGCTCCAAGAATTCGGGGACAACGTGGAACGGAGCTTCAACGTGATTCCATGTGCTCAATCATCATCGTCCTCACCCACTTCACGGTGTGCATCGCGTGCCTTCTTTGGCGTTTTGCCCTGGCGGATCAGATCGGCGAGCGCGTCGTAGCGGAGCTGGACGATCGCGACGTTGGGCAACTCGACGATGTGCCAGCCGAGAAGACGTGGCGTGCCGTTCGACTCGCTGCTCGTGGCGGTCAACGCGCGGTCGAAATGCAATTGTCCGCCGGCCTTCAGTGTCAGATCCTTCGCGACTACGGCGCCGTAGACGATGAACGACGACGGGATGCTGACGGCCGTGTTCGGCGCATAGATGCTGCCGTAGAAGTTGCCGTTCGTCTCGAGGGTGACGCCCTGCGTGCCTGCGACTTGGATCGAGATGCCGAGCGGATCGTTCGTGAGCGTGCCGAGGTGTGACGAGGCGGCCAGGTTCAGGCCCTCCTTGATGAAGACTTTCACCGGGCCCGACGTGGCATCGATCTTCAGCGCTCCCCTCGCCTCGAGTTCCAAAGAGTCGGCGACGATCGTGGTCGGTCCGTAAATGGTGAGCGCTCCACCGGACTTGACTTTGATCTTCTTCACTCCGTGGAGGCCGCTCGAAAGTGTTTCAGCGACACCCGATTTCACCGTCAGATCCGTGCCGGAGGCTACGACTGGAATCTCCACCGCCGGAAACGGAATGGTCGACGCACTCGGCGCCATCGATCCCGTGATGATCGAATTTGCCGAGCGAAACAGCGTGCCTTGCGGTCCCGGCTTCACGTCGCCGTAGACCTTCGCGGGCCGCAAGAGCGTGCCGAGCACGGTGATGTCCGCGTTGCCGCCGACCTTGGCGCCCATCGAGAGCAACGAACCGATGGGGGCGAGTAGAGCCTGGCCCGTGTACGGACCGGAGCGTGAATCGTAACTGTCGATCAACGCGCCGCCCTCGACCGTGATCGCTTGATCACCGAAGAAACCGAGCGCACCGATGCTGTCGGGCTGACGTTCGACGGTCATCGCGAGCGCCGCGCGACCGGCTCCGCACAAGCCTGTCGATTCGAGTTTCACGCGACCTTGCCCGAGTTCCGTAGCCTTCGTCCAGAAGATCCCGACGCCGAACTCTGCCGGCGTGTCCTCGGATGCGACGTTGCCGCTCTTGCCCAAGCACAAGCCGTTGAAACCTTCGGCGAGGCCGGCTTCGGCCATGTAGAACGCGCGCTTGGCGTCGACCGATCCGCGCTGTTCCTTGTTCTTCGCGAGGCTGACCTGCACGTAAACCATGCTCAAAGTCGCGACCAAGACGACGACGATGAGCGCGGGCAAGATCGCCGTTCCGCGGCGATCCGCGTTCGGATGCCGACGACTAGATTCGAGATCGTGTAGCTGTGACATGTTTCTCAGTTCCTGCACGTGACGGTTTCGTGGAGCTCGCGCGACACGACCGATCCGTCCGGGTTCGCGTGCCGCAGCGTCAACCACACCGTGATCGACTTGCCGTTCTTCGTGAACGAGAGCCCGGTCTCGTCGATGATCCCGTTTGCGTTGTCGTCCACACCGTTGGCGAGTTCGTCCTTCAAGAATTGCGGAATCCCTTTGCCGAGGATCACGCGTTTCTCATTGGATTGATCTGGGTTCTGCTTCCACATCACCTCGCCGCCTTCGGCGTTCGTCAACTCGATGCGCTGTTGATCGCTGAGTTGATTCTGGCCGTTCGCGTCGAGCCCGAGCGACTCTTTGTAGTTGAGGTACGGCGTGTAGCCGGGCTTGGCCGTCGGTGAAAACAGCTCGTCATCCGCAGCGCCGACGATGGCCATCGTGATCTTGTCCATCGTGCGTCGCGCTTGGCTGTCGATGTCGTACGCGCTGGACTGTGAACCCAGCGCACTCATCGATTTTTGGATGAGCCAGTAGACGTTTCCGATCACGACGGTGATGAGCACCAGCGCGATCACCATCTCCAACATGGTGAAGCCGCTCGCTTTCATCGTCGTGTGTCGGTGCATCCGTCAGATCCTCGCGTACATCGTGAACATCTCGAACTTGCGCACGGCATTGCGCGAATTCTTCGCGATCCACTGGAGTCGAATGCGTATCGGCAAGAGCATGTAGTCGGACGCGCGACTGTTCCCGTCGACGACACCGTCTGCGTTCAAGTCGCGCGGTGTGCCGAGTTCCTGGTCGACGGCGTCCTCGCGCAGCAGACCATCCTTCGTCGGGAACAGGATCGTGCCGACGATTCCGTCACCCGCGATCGACTGCAGCTCGGGGACAGTGAAGTTCGGCCCCGGTGCCGTTCCGGCGGCACCCGGATCGTCGTTCGGATCGTCGTTGTAGAGCGCGAAGAGTTCTCCGAACTCATGATTGCGCATCTCTTCGAGCACCGTGCGTGCAGCGCTCGCGGCGATCGCGCTCTCGGTCGCGACCGGATCCAGATTCTTCGACGATGCCATCGTGCGCGCGAACATCGCGACCGAAATCGTCACGATAGTAAGCATCACAGCCACTTCGATCAGCGTGAAGGCGCGTTGATGACGGTGCTCTTTGGGATGGAGACGCATGCGGAGAAGCATCTCTCCGGTGGAATTCCGAACCGACGCCGGAGGGGTCATCGGAAGGCCTGAGCGCAATCATTGACACGAAGACCGTGAATCTTCGCGATTCCGTAAGTGCTGCGGATCAGCCCCCGCATGAACTTATTTCACACGCTGAATCTGCTTCCGTCCGGCTCCCGAAAAATCACGACGGCTCACGCGAGTTGCGTGCGCGAGACTTCACTTTCTTCCGTGTCGTGCGTGTTGACGAGCATGTGTGCGCGGACGATGCGCGCCAATTCTTCGATGCGCGACTCCGGCAGTTCCGGATAGACCGGGACGTAGACGACGCGCGCCAAGAGTGCGCGCGCCTCGCGCGGCTCGAGTTCGGGTCTATCGGCGGGCGGAGGCAGCGCCGACATCGTCGCCACGCGCGTCGCATCGTATCCCGCCTCACGCAATGAGGTGACGAGCTCGTCGGGGCGATTCGAAAGCAGGGTGAAGACCCAAAACGTGTGCAAAGGCGCCGAAAAGCCCGGGATTTCGAGGCCTGAGCCGACTGCTGCGATCAGTTGTCGCGAGCGCTCATTGCGCTGCGCCACGCGCTTCTCGCTGCCCTTCACGAAACGTCGATGCATCAGCGCGAGCAGGGGCGGCGACGGGCGGTGGCGAATCTTCTGGAAGAAGTCGCCGCCTTTGAAACCGCGCACGGTGCTCTGGATGACGGCGTCGTGCGTCGTACCGAACCAACGGCACGCGCGCACGAACCCTGAGTACAGCAGCGGCTGGGTGATCGATTTCAAGAGTCCGTACTTGAGGATGCGCTGCGCGTAACCGCCGCGCGATTGCGTCGGCCAAGCGGCGTGCACGGCGAGCATGCGCTCACGAATCGCGCGATCTCTCACGCGCAAGACGGCACCGGCGAGAGCGGTTGCCGTCTTGATCGGCCCGAAGCTGAACATTGCGACGTCGGCGTCGGGATCGCCTTTGAAATCGGCGCCTGTGTACGACTGCGCGTTGTCTTCCAGGACCAAGATGCCGCGCTCGCGCTTCAATTCGACGAGCGGGGCGATCGAAACACGAGTGCCGAAGAGATGCGCGAACAGCGCCAGTTTCGTCTTCGAAGTCGCTGCGGCACGCCATGCACTGGGTCGCGGCGCCAGCGTCTTCGGGTCGATGTCGACGGGCACGGGCACGAGTCCGTGCCGTTCGATCACCTTCCACATGTCGGGAATCGTCAACGCCGACATCAGCACTTCGCTGCCCTTCGGCAGAGCGAGCATCTCGAGATACAGGTCGAGACCGCTGCGCACGGACAGGCACGCGAAGGCGTCGTCACCGAAATGCCGCTCGACTCGGGCGCGGGCGCGCGCTTCGTCGTGTGCGAAGGCGCAGGCAGCGAGCCCCGCCGCGAGGTCGCTCCAGCCGATGTCGAGGCGCTTGCGGGCGTACATGCGGGGTGCTCCTTCGAAAGTCGCCTTTGCAGTCGACGCTCTGGCGTTGCATGTTAGCGAACGCATCGGAGCTTGCGAGAGTTCTCGTTTTCTGCGGCGGAAACCGCGTCTCGACGACGTCCACGACGAACCCCATGAGCGCCCAAACGTCTTCGATCCCGCGTCGCGTCTGGGGCGGGACCGGTCTGCTGATCGCGGGGCGACTTTACGGATCGCTGTGCACGTTCGTCGTCTTGTACGTGCTCGCGCACCATCTCCCCGCCGAAGCGTTCGGGCGCTACACGTTCTATCTGGCCGTGTTCGTGTTGCTCGACACTTTGGCGGACTTCGGCACCGGGTCGATCGCCGTGCAACGCACCGCTCACGATGCGAATGCAGTGCCCGAAGTCCTCGCTGCGACGCGTCGTATTCGGTTGGGCATGGGCGCGATCGGCTTCGTGCTCGCGGGCGGCGGTGCACTCGTGCTCGGCGAGAGCGGCGCGTGGTGGATCGTGCTGGCCAGTCTCTACCCGCTCACGCACGTGTTCGAACTGTCGCTCACCGTGTTCAAGAATCGCATATCGTGGAGCATGCCCGTGCTCGTGCGCGCGATCGCGACGAGTGCATCCCTCGCGTTCGTGCTCACGCTCGTGCAACTCGGCGATCGTGAGCCGGCGCACATGCTGCTCGCTACAGCGCTCGGCAGCACGCTCGGCAACGGGCTCTTGTGGTGGGCGTGTCGCAAACATCTTCCGACACGCGCGGCCGAGCGCATTCCGCTGGCCGAGATGTTTCGCGCCGCGTTGCCCCTGGGCGTCGCCAGCCTGTGCCAGCAGGCGTATTTCTACATCGACAACTTGTTCGTGCGCGCGTGGTGCGGCCCTGAAGAACTGGGTCACTACAACATCGCCGTCCGCGTCCTGTCGATCCTGATCATGGCCGCGCTGTATGCCACGCAAGCCGCGATGCCTTGGCTCGTGCGCGAGCATCACGCCGGAAGATTGGGCGCGAGCGTGGTCAAGCTGGCGCAACCGTTGTTCGCGCTCGCCGGGTTCGGCTGCGGATTGTTGGCTCCGTGGACCGAGACGTTGTTGAGCCTTTTCGGTGAGCGATTCGCGGGTGCGGGGCCCACGTTGCGCTGGTTGCTCGGCGCCGTCACTGCGATCTACGCGGGCGCGGCGCTGATGACAGCTCTCGTCGCGGCTGGCCGCTCACGTTCGATTCTCGCTGTCGCGGCGACAGCACTCCTCGTCAACGTGATCGCCAATTTCGCGCTCGTGCCACGTCTTGGGATCGAGGGCGCAGGCATCGCGACCCTCGCCACGGAGTCATTCGTCGTCGTCGCGGGATTGGTGTTGCTGCGACGTGCACGCATCGACGTGTTCGGAGGTGCGCGCGCTGTCGCGTGGCTCGGCGGACCGCTCGGATTCGCATTCGGATGGTGGATGTCGGCGCAACTGCCGGTCTCATGAGGCGCGAGTGAGCATCCCATGAAGGTCGGCATCGACTATCGATCCGCGCTCGTCAATCGCGAGGGCATCGGGCGCACGACACGCGAGATCGTGCGCGCGCTCGTCGAACTCGGCCATGCGGAAGAGCTCGCGCTGTTCGGTTGGACGCTCGCGCCGATGAAGTTCACGCGCACCGAACTCGGCCTCGCGAATTCGGACGCACATCTTTCCCGCTGGAGATTTCCGGCGCGCTGGATTCCCGGGTTGTGCGAGCGCACACAACGCGGCACGGACGACTTGGTCGGCGGCTGCGACGTGTTCCATCACACGCAACCGCACTTGTTGCCCGTGCGCCGCGCCGTCGAAGTCGCCACGATCTTCGACTGCATCTACTTGCGGCCAAACAGGTTCGTCTCCCCCGCTGCGGCCGAAAAGATGACCGAGGCGGCGCGAGCGATGGTGGCGCGCGCGCGACACATCGTCGTGCCGTCGCAGTTCGTCGCCGACGACGTCGCGCTGCGTTTGGGTGTCGAGTGCGAGCGTATCCACGTCGTGCTGCTCGGCTGCGATCACGTCTTGCGCGAGGCGCGACCGGATGCGCGCACGATTGCGCACGACGCCATCGCCGTGACGGTTTCGCGCGTGGATTCCCGCAAGAATCACGTGCGGATGCTGCGCGTGTTCGAGCGTCTCGTCGCGGAGAAATTGCTCGAGCGCTGGATCGTGGCCGGTCCCGACGGCCACGGATACGAGGCGTTCGAGGCGGCACTGGCTACGTCTCCGGTGCGCTCGCGAGTCGAACGCCTGCACCACGTCGAAGATCGCGACCTGGCCGGGCTCTATCGACGCGCGAGCGTCTTCCTGTTCGCCAGTTTGGACGAAGGCTTCGGCCTGCCGCCACTCGAAGCGCTCGCGTGTGGAGCGCCCGTCGTCGCCGCGGACAATTCGTCTATGCCCGAAGTGCTCGGCGATGCCGTGTTGCTCGTGAACGCCGAAGACGAAGACGCGCTGTTCGCGGCTGCGAAACGTTTGATCGTCGAGCGTGATTTCGCGGACGTGTTGCGCGAGCGCGGACTCGCACGCGCGAGCGAACTCACGTGGCGCAATTGCGCTCAGTCGATGTGGGACGTCTACCGAGTCGCCGCCGAAACGCCGCGCGCCTGAGAAATGCCAGGGTCGATCGAGCCGCGCACAGTCAGTTACCGAAATGCCGGGTTCGATCGGTCCGCGCACACTCAGTCACCGACTCGTCGACGAATCGCCGCTTCGTCGACTTGATCGGACTCCCACAACGAGCGCCCTTCCATTCCGCCGGCGACGGTGACGACTTCGCCGCTGACGTGGCGCGACAAAGCCGGTGAGCACAAGAAGAGCGCCGCTTTCGCGATGTCTTCCGCTCGCGCGAGTTGTCGCAACGGCATCGTGCGCACGACTTTCGCGATCACGCCGGGCTGTTGCAGCGCCGCACGAGCCATGTGCGTCACCGTCCAACCGGGCTCGATCATGTTCACGCGCGCGAACGGATCGAGCTCGACGATCTCGTTCTTCAGCGAGCGCACGAGGCCGTAAAGGCCTGCTTTTCCCGCTGAATATTCAGCATGCCCCTTCTCGCCGAAACGCCCAGCTGTCGAGCCGATGAACACGAGCGATGCACCGACCCCATCGGTTCGCGCGCCGCTCTTCTCGAGCGCGCTCATGAACGCGCGCGCCGTCCACATCGATCCGAGCAGGTTGATCGTGATGTTGTCCCGGATGCGCTCCGGTGTCGCTCGGTGCGCGAGCGCGAACTCGGGTGTCCACCGACCCGCGTTCGCGATGGCAACGTCCACGCGTCCGAACTGCGCGCGCGCCTGTTCCATCGCCGCGTCGACTTGTGCCGGATCGGTCGTGTTGCACGCGAGCGCCAACATTTCCTTCGCCCGCGGTTGCGCCTTCACCCACGAGCGCAACGATTCGATCGCGTCGTTCCCCGTCAACGCGAGCTTCGCGCCCTCGGCAGCGAAGGCCTCCGCCAACGCCCGCCCGATTCCGCCCGACGCGCCCGTGATGAAAACGACCTTGTCCTTCAGCGCTAGATCCATGCGCGCACGGTAGCCGCGGTGTCGGTCGTGCGTCGAGCACTTGCTCGAACTGCCGCTGGATTCAGGCCGGAGTGAGGTCGACCCGCGCGCTGTACATCACGTTGCCGTCGCCCAGATCGGAGAGCTCTGGACTCGTGAGCGCATTCAATCCGGCTCGTTCTTCGATGTCGATCGCGCGCGGCAACCCGTCGACGCGCACCGAACCGCGCGACATTTCGGCCGAGATTTCCACGGGAAGGGTGAGCGTCGCGCGCTCGTTCTCGAGCCGAACGCGTGCGCCGCTCGAGAGACCGAGAGCTTTCGCGTCGTCCGGATTCATGTGCAAGCGCGGCGGACCGTTGCGCTTGCGATGGCGTTCGCTGTGACTGAACGTGCTGTTGTGTGTGTGCACCGAAGGCGCCCCGACGAGCCAAAAAGCACCGCGATCTCCGGCTGCATCGTCGGGCACGTAGGTCGCCATCGCCGGTTGATCGCGCTTCGCCGCGGCCGCGCTCACCAACTCGATCTTGCCGCTGGGCGTTCCCCAGCCCACGTACGCGCGATCGTGGACTTTCACGGGTTCGCCGGCGGAAAGCCGCGTCACTTCGTCGTCGGTCAATCGATCGCGCGAAGCAGCGATCAACGTCTCGCACAGACTCGTCGCCGTCACGTCCCAGACTTCGCGCGGCAGGTCCAAGCGACGAGCGAGCTCCGAGAAGAACTGCACGTTGGAGCGCGGTCCGTCGGGCGGCGTGATGGCGGCACGCGTCCAATGCATCGTGCGATGTCCGTACGTGCGATAGACGTCTTCGTGCTCGACGAACATCGTCGCCGGCAACACGACGTCGGCGAGCTCGGCCGTTTCGGTCAGGAAGTGATCGTGCACGACGGTGAACAAATCCGCTCGCGCGAAGCCGCGCTTGAAGCGATTGCTGTCGGGGATCGTGACGGCCGGATCGTGACACCACACGAACGCGGCGTGGAAGCGACCGGCTTCGAGTTCGCGCCCCAGTTGCACCTGCTTCACGGGTACGTCGTGACGGTCATTCGGCCTGAAATCAGGCCGAACCACTGCATTTTCGGCCAACTCGAAATGCGCGAAGCTCTCGAAGTGAACGCGGTCGCCGTGGCCGAGAACAGCAGCGAGCGAACACACCGCGCGCATGCTCATCGCACCGTTGCGACGGCGCGTCCAGCCAACTCCGGTCTTCACGAACGGCGAGCGAGCGACGCGCAACTGCATCGCCAACTCGAGGATTTCGGCAACCGACAAGCCCGTGATCGCGCTCGTCTCTTCGAGATCGAAGCGTGAGCGCACGTGTGTCTCGAACTCACTGGCGCCCAAACATTCACGCTCGAGGAAGCCGTGGTCGGCGAACCCGAGCTCGAACGCGATACGCGCCAAGCACAGCGCGAGCTGCGCATCCGTACCGCCGCTGATGACGAACGCGCGTCCGCCGTGGCGCTCGACGTCGCGCAACGTGTCGGTGCGCCACACGTCGATCGCGACGACGGGGACGCCGCGCTCTTGGCAGCGCTTCAAACGCGGCTGCATGTGTTGCACGGTGCGCGCGACGTCGGTCCCCCACAACACGACCAGGTCCGCATCCTCGAGCGTTTCCATGTCGGGCCCGAGGCAGCGACCGAGCACGCATTCGAATCCCGCCGTCGCCGCTGCATCGCAGATTCCGCCGTCGTGGAACGTCGCACCGAGCGCGTGCATCACGCGGTAGGGATATTTGCGCTGCACGAGCCCCATGCTGCCGCCGTACGAGAGCGCGAGAACGTCGGGGCCGGCGATCTTCGCGAGACGACCGACGATGATCTCGAACGCGCGCTCCCACGTCGTCTGGACGAGCACTGATCCCTCGCGCACCAGCGGAACTCGCAAGCGGTCGGGATGCTTCACGAGCTCGCCGTACTGCATCGTCTTGCCGCACAAGTGACCGCGCGACCACGTGTGCGCCGGATTGCCGCGCAGCTTCGCGAAGCTCCCGTCAGGGTTGCGCTCGACGAGAATTCCGCACGCGTCGGGACAATCGAGCGGACACGTGGCGGTGTGCACCGTCGTGTGCGTCGCATCCTTCATTCGACGACGTCCGGCCGGCGCTTGAAGGCCTTGCCGAGTTCGCCGAGCAATCCCGCGCGCACGATTCTCAGCTTCAAATCAGGCTCGAACACGAGCACGAAGCCTTCGAGCTTCGACGAGATGTCGTCGTAGTCGAAAGACGCGCTCGCTTGTTCGAACAACGGGAGACTGATCGAGAACCCGAGCTGCTTCTCGTTGGAACTGCCGTACGCGATCACGACCGCGTCGTTCACGCCCTCCCACACGTAGAGCGGCGCGCCGAGTTTCGCGAGCGCGTCGGAGAGGTCGCTCGTCCCGATCGCGAGTTCGTCGACAGCAGCGGTGGACACAGGCTCGTACGTCGAATGACGCTCGTACTTGAACGAGACGCACCCGGCAAAGAGCGGCAGACAAGCTACGGCGATGATGCGCATCGTCATGACTCAGTCGTGCACGTTCTGCCACGGCATCGCGTATTCGACGCGATCGGCTTCGAGCGTGCGGCCAGCGTACTGCAGCACCGAGTTCTCGTCGAAGAAGAGCCACGCGCGGTCGGCGCGCGCGTCTTCGTTGATGAAGGTCAGGATGATGATCGAAAAACCGGCCATTTTCGCTGCGCTGAAGTCGTAGCGCCAGGCCATGCGCTTGCCGAGCTGCACGACTTCGTTCGGCGCGCCCAAGGTGTTCGCGACTTCGCCAGCCGTGCTCGTGCCGGGTTTAAGGACTTCCATGCGCTGCGCTTGCAGCGGCTCGTTCGCGGTCCGTCGCGAGATGAAGCAGGAGGAGAACAGCGGAACGAGAAGGAGAAGCGTGAGCACTTTCATGCGCTCTTCGTACCGCATCGCGTCCATCCTCGCCACCCTGCGACGTCAGCGAAGCGGCGACATGTCGAACTCGTACACGCGCGGGATCCCGGTTCGGCGCGCCTCGTCCACGCGCGCAGGATCGACGCGCTCGACGTTCGTGGACGTGTGAAAGTCGCGCGTGCGCCAAAAGAGCTTCGGACCGCCGACACGATGCGCGTCGAGCATGTAGTCGAGGCCCCAGTTGAAGAGCGGAATGTCTCGTTCCGCACCGAACATGTCGGGCGGATTCACGATCGCGATCGGCACGTTCGCGGCTGTTTTCTCGCGCACTTCGCGCACTTCTTCGATCCACGCGGGAATTCTGCGACCCAGCGCGCGGAAATCACCAGCGTCCACGAGGAGGTCCTTCGCCCACAGGCTCGTGAGCGCGAGTACTGCGATCCAGACCGCGATCGTGCCGCGTTTCGAGATCCACATCCCGAGCCCGATCGCGACGAGCGCCGACGCACAATACGCGTAGCGCTGCACGAATCCGGTGCCGAGCGCCGGCAACCCGAGTTCGATCGCGCAGGCGAACAAGACGAAGCGCGCGGTCCGCGAGCGCCACGCGAGATACATAGCTCCGGCCGCGAGCAGTGCCGACACGATGCCCGCGACGACGAATGCAGTCCCACCGTGAGCACGAAACCCTTCGACGATCAGGACGCGCAAGTCCTCGGGCAACAGTGCTGTCGACGCTTTCACCACGTTCGCAGGCAGTGCGTCGAACGACTTCGCTTGGTGGTGGCGCGATGGACGCAGGAACAAGTACAGGACGTAGGCGACCGACGCAGCGAAGAACGCGACGAGCCACGGATCGCGCAGCGCGTTGCGCAATTGCGTCAGGCCGTCACGCAGAGTTTCCGCGCGCAAGCACACGATCCAGAGCACCAGAATCGCCGGCAAGATCATCGCGGCCTCGTGCCAAGCCAACGCCAGAGCGAACAACACGATCGCGCCGATACCGCGGCTCGCGCTCGGCGCGTCTAGCTGCCGCACGAGCACGAGCAGCGCTGCGAGCTCGAAGCACACGCGACCCGGATTGCCGATCGCGGCACTCCACGCGAAGGCCTTCACGTTCGGAAATGCCGCGAAAACGAACACGGCGACGTACGCGCCGATCGAGCGCGCGCCGGCCGCTCGCGCCAAGAAATAGACGAGCACACACGCAGCTGCGTGCATCGCAAACGCGCAGAGGTGCGCGACGAACGGCAGACCGACGCCGGCTGGATCCGCGCCGCAGTGACCTAGAACCCAGAAGAACGCGTGCTGAAACGGACGCAGCGGCTCGACGCGCGGATCGAGAGCCGCGAAGAACGAAGGCACGGTGCGCATCTCCTCGAGGTGCGTCCAGTCCTCGGAGATGAAAGGTGTGTACGCAAATGCGCTGAAGGCGCGTACGAGGATCGCGCACGCGAGCGCGACGAGCAGGACGTGCGGCGACAGGAAGCGCGATCGCGTCATCGCTGCTGCCCCGTGGCCGCGAGACTCTCGATTTCGTGCTCCAAGCGCGCGAGCCCAGTGGATTCGTCGCGATGCACGACCGACGCGTGAATGACGTCTCGATCGATCGATCGCGCGCGCACGCGATCGATCCAGAGTGCGAGTGCAGCCGTCAGCGCATCGATGTCGCCAGGACGCTCGATGACGCTGCCGCAAGTTTCGTGGACGGCCGCAGCTTCGCCAGCCGCACGCGTCGTGATCGTCGGGACGCCGCTCGCCAACGCTTCGAGGACGACGAGCCCGCTCGTGTCGCGCCATGTCGGATGCGCGCACACGTCCGCCGCAGCGAACAGTTCGGCCGTGTCGACGTCGGACAGGACTCGAACGCGGTCCGTAGCGAGTCCGGCCGAGCGCGCACGTTTGCGCCACTTCGCCACGTCGCGCGGACCCGCGACGACTAGCGTCCACGGTTCGCGCGCGAGGCGAGCGAGGGCCGCGAGGAGCACGGGCAGACCCTTCGTTGTCGGTTCGCGCGCGCAGAAGGCGATCAGGACCGAACTTTCGGAAAGACCGAGGCCTCGTCGCAGCCCGATGCGCGCTCCGACGCTATTTTGTGGCCGAAAACGTGCCAAATCGACGCCGTTCTCGATGCGCACCAGGCGCTCGCGACACGCCGGGAAATCGGTGGCGAGTTCGCGCTCGACCAGTTCCGAAACGCACACGATGCGACGCGCGCCGCCGCGTTCGAGCAGATCGCGCTCGAACTCGACGAAGGCTCGATGTCGTCCGCCCAGCTGCGCGGGCTCGATCGGAACAGCACCCTCCGGCGACCAAGCTTCCGCCGCTCGCTTGGCCGCGAGCGAGCGCGCGTGACTGCCTCCATGCGGCCAGTACAAGTCGACGCGCGCGAGATGGCGCGTGCCGACGACGACGTCGCAATCGCGCTCTTCCGTGGCCGCCGTCGCGCGAGCGGCGAACGTGCGCTCGCGGCTCGCGCGCGTGATCGACCAACTGCGCGGCACGAGTTGCACGCGGCCCGGCGCGTCGGCTGATGCGCGCTCCGTGAAGGCGATCACTTCATGACCGCGCGTCGCGAGATGCCGCGCCAACTTCGCGAGCGCCTGTTCGGCGCCGCCGCGCGACGGCTGCCAACGATCGATCACGAAGCCGATCCGAAGTGTGCGCTGTACGGCGATCAAGCGCTCGCGATGGTACGTGCTCCGCCACCTCGAATCACGTTCACGAGGCACCGAACGACGATTTCAGCCGTAAAAACAAGGGTCGCTGCTCATGCGGACCTCGCTTGCCGCCGACCAGCACCCTATCGTCTGCGCGCATGCGAATCGGTTTCGACACGTCGGTGCTCGTGCGCCCCTGCCCGAACGGCGTCGTGCGTGCGACGCGCGGGCTGGTCGAGGCTCTCGAACGCCGGCGTCGCATCGACGTCGTGCGCCTCGCACCACGGCCGTGCGAGCGCGTTTCGACGTGGCGACACTTCCGCATGTCGCGTGCAATGCGCGAACACGGCCTCGCTGGAATTCACTCGCCCGTCTCGGCGTTTCCGGTACTCGGCCGCGGCGCGCGCGTCGCCACGATCCACGAAATTCCATGGGCACGCGACGTCGACGAGAACTCGGATTGGAAGCATCGCTTGTGGGCGCGCGTCGGACCGTTGCGGGCCGATGCGATCGTGGTCCCGAGCGACGCCACGGCGTGCTTCGTGCGCGAGGGTTCGCCGCTCGCAGCGGACCGCGTGCACGTCGCGCCCTGGGGGGTCGCGGCAGAATTCAGCGCTGAGAACACACGTCACGACGAACACGTTCTGGCGCGACACGATCTCGCCCGTGTGCCGTTCGTGTTGCTCGCCGGCGCGACGCGACCGAAGAAGAACGCTTGGATCGCGCTCACAGCGCTCGCTCGGATGGAGCGCGACGTCGTGGTCGTCGTCACGGGTGCTCTGCACGCACACATTGTCGAAGAACTCGCGCGCTCCGGCGCGGATGCGCGTCGCGTGCGCTTGCCCGGCGAGGTCGACGATGCGACGCTCACGGTCTTGACTCGCCATGCGATCGCGTCGGCTCTCGTGTCGGACTCCGAAGGCTTCGGATTTCCGGTGGTCGAAGCGCAGGCTTCCGGCACGCCCGTGATCGTCCCGCACGGCTCGACACAGGCCGAAATCGCCGGCGCGGGCGCGCTTTTCATCGAGCCGCGCAGTTCGGAGTCCTTCGCGAACGCCGTCGCGCACGCACGCTCGAATCGCGGGGAGATCGCAAACTTAGGCCGCACCAACGTCGCTCGCTACACGTGGGATTCGTGCGCCGCGCGCATCGAACAACTCTGGGAATCGCTCGCATGAATCGCGCTCCGCACCTGCTCGTCTCCGGCGTCGTCCTCGGTCAACCGATGGGCGGCGTGCGTCGTCACAACCGCGAACTCTTGCCTCGACTCGCGCGCTTGCTCGGCGAACACGGCGGCTCGATGGCGGTCCTCGAAGGCAAAGACAAGATCGAGTTCGAGCTGCCCGAATCGATCGCGATCCTGCGCTCGAACGTGCCGATGCATCCCGTCTTGTTGCGCGCCGAAGCCGAGTCGCGCGCGCTGCGCAAGGCGTTGCGGACGAAGAGCGCGAGCGGCAAGCCGTTCGATCTCGTGCACACGGCGCACATGCCGGCGCCGCGCGGGCTCGAGGTTCCGTTCACGGTGACGTTGCACGACTTGCGCGCGATCTCCGAGACGAACGGGTCAGCGCCGCGGCGCGCGATCGCCAAGCGCGTGCTCGCCGATGCGATGAAGCGCGCGTTGCGCGTCTTCACGGTGAGCGGCACGGTCGCGACCGAGCTGCGGCGACACTTCGTGATCGAAGAGCACCGCGTCGGCGTCATCCCGAACGGCGTCGATCACTTCACTCCTGCGCCGCGCGACGTCACCGCCGATGCGCCGATCCGCTGCATCGGACACGTCGAGCCGCGTAAGAACATCGAGCTCGTGTTGCGCGCTCTCGCGCTCGACGAGACGCTGCCGCGTGTCGAAGTCTGCGGTGCTGGAAAAGGCGCTGAAATCGAGCGTTTGACGGCCCTCGCCGCCGAACTGGGAGTCGCGAATCGAGTGCACTTCTCGGGTGCATTCGACGAGGCTGATTTGCCGCGTTTGTTGGCGACGGCGGCGTGCGTGTGCATTCCGTCGTGGATCGAAGGGTTCGGGATCGTGGCACTCGAAGCGCAGCGCGCGCTCGCGCCGATCGCTGTCGCGCGCGGCAGCAGCTTGAACGAAGTCGCCGGCGACGGAACTCCGTCGTTCGCGCCGACCGATGCTGCAGCTTGCGCGAAAGCGATTCACGCCGCGATCGCGACGAAGCAGTCGGTGCTCGCGCACGCCCAAGTCCGCGCCGATCGCTTCACGTGGGACGCTGCAGCGCGCGCGTGGTTCGACGGCCTGATGGCGGCGCGCTGACGCGCGTCGCGAGCTACTTGGCTTCTTCGACGCTCTCTTCGATCGCCGGCGGATCGGTCGGCGAGCCGCGCAAGAGGATCACCGCGCGGAACGCGAGCCACGACACGCCGGCAACGACGACGAGCACGACGAGCAGGATCAGGAACTTGATCCACAACGGCTGCTGATCGAAATCGGACTGCATGAAGCCGTCGCGCGATTCGACTTTGCCGTACTGGAGCACCCCGCGCGCGCCGATCTTCGACTGCGTCGGCAAAGCTCCGGCAGCAGCGAGTTTTTCGGTCGCTTGACGGCGTGCGAGCGACGGCTGTGCTTGCTCGGCCGGCGCAGCGTGCGCTCCGAAACCGTGTTCGGTCGGTTTCGCACGCGGCGCGAAGGCAGTCGCCGTCGGGAGCACATTCGCGGCCGCCTTCGCGTCGTCCCACTCGCCTTCGAGGACGATCTCTTCGTCCTCGAGCGAGGCCTGCGCCGCAGTCGTGATCTGCGTTGCAGGTGAGGCGTAGCGTTTCGGAAGCGCACCGTCACGGAACTTCAGCACGACTTCGCCCAGCGTGAATTCGCGACCCTCTTCGAGCGTCACACGCTCGACGCGCTCGCCGTCCCAGAACACTCCGTTGCGCGACCCGAGGTCGACGACCGACCAACCCGCAGCGGTTCGCTCTAGGCGCGCGTGATGACGGCTGATCGAGGCGTCCTTCAGTCGCACGACGCAATCGTCGGCACGACCGAAGAGAGCACCGGCTTCCACGTCGCAGCTGTGGCCGACGTCGGGCCCGGTCAAAACGAAGATCTTGGGCATGGTCAAAGCGTCAGGAAGTCGCGTACGGTACGAGCCCACGATGGAACTTCGCAAGCCGACGTTTCATGCTCCACGCGTGATCGGAATCGTTCTCGCGACCGCTGCGGCAGCCTACGTGGCGGTGTGCGTCGTCGTGTACTTCGCGCAATCTCGCTTGGTTTGGTATCCGGGACCGCCGCCGGAAACGACGCCGCGGGAGAGCGGTCTCGCGTTCGAAGAATGGCGGCTCGCGACGGTCGACGGCGCGCTCGTCAACGCTTGGCGCATCCGCGCGCAAGACTCGCGCGGCGCGATCGTTTTCTGTCACGGCAACGCGGGCAACATGGCGTCGCGCATCGACAAGGCAGCGGCGCTTGCGGCCGGCGGTTTCGACGTCGTGCTCTTCGACTACCGCGGCTACGGCGCGAGCACCGGACGATTGAGCGAAGAAGGCACGTACCTCGACGCCGAAACCGTGTGGTCGAAGCTCGTCGAAGTCGGCTTCGCGCCCGAGCACATCGTCGTGTTCGGCGAATCGCTCGGCGGCGCTGTCGCGATCGAACTCGCTCGCCGCCGGCGCGTCGGAGCGCTCGTCGTCGAGGACACGTTCACGTCCCTCGCCGACATGGCCGCGCGCGTTTACCCGTGGCTGCCGGTGAGGTTGATCCTGCGCATCGAATACGCGTCGAAAGCGAAGGTCGGCGAGCTCGCGGTGCCGTGCCTCGTCATCCACAGTCGCGACGACGAATTGGTGCCCTTCGCGCAGGGTCGCGCCCTGTTCGAGGCTGCACGCGAGCCGAAGATCTTCCTCGAGACGACCGGGCCGCACAACGGGGCCGGTTTCACCGCTCGCGCGGAATGGCGCGCGACCGTGAACGATTTCTTGGGCGCGCATGCTGCGCGAAAATGACCGCGGGCCAAGTTCCGGTGTGACCGATCGCGGCGATCGGCGCAGCGCTGTACCCGGTGGATTTCACAGCGCTCGTTTCGCCGCTCGGTGTGATCACGGCCGGCTCGACGTGGAACTTCCAGTTCATCTACACCAATCCGAATTCGATCGGCTTCGGCGTGAACAGTTCGAATGCGTTGAGCATCACGTTCGCGCCCTGACACCACCCTGCGCCGGTAGCGGGCTGGACCCGGTGCCGGCGAATCGAGCGCAACAACAGGCGCCGACGACGCTACGCTCTCTGCGATGTCATCGTCGGCACTGTCGTTTCGCGGCGCAGAACACGGCTATCCCATCCGCTTCGGGTTCGCGCGCAGTTCGGTCTTGCGCGGTGTCGACTTGGATGTGGCACGTGGTGCGACGCTCGGCCTCGCGGGACCGAACGGATCGGGGAAGAGCACGCTCCTGCGACTCGCGGCCGGCATCGACGCGCCGACGCGCGGGAGTGTCACGGTGCTCGGCGGCAGCGCCGGTGATCCCGCGATCCGCGAGCGAGTCGGATATCTGCCGGAAGAGGCCGCTTTTCCGCGCGAACTCACCTGCCGCGGCGCACTGCGTTTGTTCGGCGCGCTCGCGGGAATGCCGCGGCGCGATGCGCATCGACGCAGCGACGAACTGCTCGCGATCGTCGGCCTCGCCGGTGATGCGACGCGCACGTTGTCGCGCTGCTCGCGCGGCATGCTGCGACGGTTCGGACTCGCGCAAGCGTGGCTCAGCGCGCCCGATCTGATCTTGCTCGACGAGCCGACTGCAGGACTCGACGCACTCGGATTCGACGTGCTGACGGAGCTCTTGAACGAGGCGCGAGCGCGTCACGCGGCCGTCGTGTTGGCTTCGCACGTGCTGTCGGATCTGTCGGAGCGCTGTGACGACGTCGCGATCCTGTGCGAGGGCCGCATCGTGCAACACGGGACGCCGAGTGCGGTGCTCGCGGGCACGACACTCATGGAAATCTATCGTCGCCACGCCGGCGCGCGTCGCTCGTGAACAATCCGCTCCAGATCCGCCTCGCCCTCCTCGCAGCGCGCCGTACGTCGAGCCTTTTCATCGTGCTCTGGGTCCTCGTCGTGCTCGGGTTCGCCGCCAACACACACGCCGAGCACGCTCCGCATTTCGGCTTCGCGCGCGAGCACGTGTGGGCCGCATTCCTGCTTGCCGTAGCACCTCTACTCGTGCTGCGCGCAGCGCAAAAAGTGCCGCCGATGCGGAGTGACGACGTGGCCTGGCTCGCGACGAAGAGCGCTTCGAACGCCACGATCGCACTTTCGACGTGGGCCGGAGTCTGCGCGCCGTGGATCCTCTCGACGAGCGTGTTCGCGTTCTTCGGCGACGTCGGAGCGCCCAGCGAAGAACAGTTGTCGGTCGCGACGGGAACTTTCGAAGTCCCGACGGGCAGTTGGGCGACGAGCGCGGCTCCGTTGCGCTGGACCGCCACGATTCCCCCCCCCGCCGAATTCGAATCGGGCACGTTCGAAATCGGCATCGGTTCGTCGATCGGATCTGCGACGCTCATCCTTGTGCAGCTCCGCGATGCACGGGACGAATGGAGACACGTGAGCGGAACACGCGTGGGTTCGCGCGGCGAAGTCAGCCTGCGTTTGCACCACGTCGACGCCGGTCCGCACGAACTCGAACTCGTGTGCGCCGATCCGGGTACTCGAGCCGTCGTGCTGTCTCCGTCGGGAACGTTGTGGAGGCGCGCAGCATCACGCTTCGACGTCGGCCTGAGCATCGGGCTGCGCCTCGTTCAGGCCGGTGCCGCGTGGCTCGCGCTCGCACTCTGCCTAGCCTGTTTCGTCGGCGGAACGACGGCCGCATGCACCGTTCTCGCGCTGTGGCTTCCGCCGTGGCTCTCCGATTGGCCGCCGTCGACGACGCGCTGGATCCCCGGCGGCGATCTGTTCGAAGCGCTCGCCATCGTCGGAGCAGGTCGCGCGCCGCAGATGCCGTCGCTGCACGCGTGGGTCGGAGCCGGCGTCGCCGTCACGTTCGCGCTCGTCGCGACCGCGTTCGCGCTGCGACGTTGGAGAGTGTCGCGATGACGCAGAAGCGCACACTCGCGCTCGTCTGTTTCGCTCTCGCCATCGCGATCGGCGCGTGGACTGCGAGGCGCGCGCCGACGCACTCGGAACGGTCGCTCGCCGAGCGCTTGCTCGGCCCGATCGCCGGACTCGCGGCCGCGGCGGAATGGGTGCGCGCCGACGCGGCGTGGGCGCACGGCCGCATCGATCTGTACGACGCGCGCGCCGAATTCGCGCTCGCACTGGCACCTCGGGATCCGAACGGTTGGGCGTACTACGCGCACCACTTGGTGTACGACCGCGCTTCGCCGCGGCGCGCACGCCTACTGGAAGAGCGCGAGGTCTGGGTGCGCGCCGGGCTCGCGGTGCTCGAGCGCGGCGAATCCGTGTGCCGCGAGCCCGGCCGACTCGCGTTCCGGCGTGCGATCGTGTTCCTCTCCCTGGCGCAGGTCGACGACGCCGAACGTCCGCTCCCCGTCACGCGACGGGAAGCCTGGACGTCCGCGGCCGAAGCGTTCGAGCGCGCGGCAAAACTGGGCGAACCGCTCGCTGCCGAGGCCGCCGCGGGCGCACGCGCCGAGGCCGAAGCACTGAAATGAACGAGCGCGCCTCTGGGTAGGTCGCGCGCGACCCGTTACGATCCATCTCGTGTACCTCTTCTTCGCCGGATACTTCGCGAGGTCCTTCGAGTACCTGCAACAGTGGTTCACCGAGTTCCACTATCTCGCGCCGTTCATCGTGCTCATGCTGTGCGGACTCGGCGCACCGCTGCCGGAAGAAGTCACGCTGATCGGTTGCGGCCTCTTGTGGCACAAGGGACTCGTAGAGTTCTTGCCGATCACGCTCGTCTGTTCAGCGGCGATCCTGCTCGGTGACTCGATCCCGTACTGGCTCGGGCGACACTATGGACTCGCGGCGCTGAAGACGAAATGGGTCGCGAAGGTGCTGCACCCGGAACGCTTCGCGAAGCTCGAGCGACGTTTCGAGGACAACAAGAACTGGTCGATTTTCACGTGCCGTTTCTTGCCGGGCCTGCGCATCCCGGGCTACTTCGTCGCAGGCACGCTGCGCATGAGCTACACGCGCTTCATCATCATCGACGGGCTCGGCGTGCTCTTGTCGGTGCCGACTTCGATCTACTTGGCGAAGATCGTGTTCGACCAGTTCGGCGATCAGATCGAGGAAGCGCAGAAGCGGGTCTCGCACTTCAACCACCTGCTGATCGGCGGGGCGGCTGTGCTCATCGTCGGCTTCTTCGTGTGGCGCTGGATCCGCAAGCGCCGCGCGGTCGCGACGCTCCCGAGCGACCCCACGCCGCCCCAGAGCGGGATTTGATCGCGACTTGACGGGAGCTCTCCCTAGACCTCGAAATCTCGGCTATCATCCGGCCGTCTTCGGGCGGTGATCGCGGCCGGCATCCGCGCACCTTCGAGAGCCCGACGATTCACTGACTCGATTCCATTCCGGAGCGTTCCCCATCGAACCGAAGCAATTGGCGGCAGCCGCCGCCTACCTGGCCGACCAAAAAAAAGGCGCCGACATCCGCGTCTTCGACGTTTCCGAACACATCAAGGTCGCCGATTACTTCGTGGTCGTGTCGGGCACTTCGCGGCCACACGTCAAGGCGCTTTACGACGAGATCCACGTGCGCTTGAAGGCGCTGGGCGAGCGCCACTCGAAAGCCGAAGGCGCGGATTTGGGCTGGTGGGTGCTGCTCGACTACGTCGACGTCGTCATCCACATCCTGCAGCCGGAAGCGCGCGAGTATTACGCGCTCGACGCCCTCTACCGCGAGTGTCCGCAAGTCGACTTCAGCAAGGTGACGCTGCCCGCCGGCATCGACGCGCCGTTGCGCATGGCCGAGTGAAGGTACCGAGCCAGGCTCGGGAGCGTCACGGCAAACCGAAGACGCGTTTCACACCGTCGCCGTGACCGATCAAGCGTCCGCCGCGCTCGAGATCGTGGAAAGCGCGGCGCGCGCGTTGGATGCCGATGTTGCGCGCTTTCGCGAACGCTTGGATTGTCGCGGCGCCGCCGGGATCGCGGCTCGAGCGATTGAACAACTCGACCCAGTCGAGCACCGAGCGCTGCAGCGGATCGACGCTTTTCGACTTGGTCTGAGCGCGAATCGAAGCGAGCGCGGCACCCGACGCGACGCGATTGCTCGAGCCGGCGCGCACGACGATCTCACGCGATTCATCATCGTGCACGACGGCGTGCGGACGCGCTGGCGACAGCGGCACCGAACACCACACGATCGGCAGCGCATCGATCTCGACACGTCCCAACTGCACGACGAGCGGCGGATCCAGGCGCACGCTCGCGATCGAGCGCAACGTTTCGAGCGTCTGACGCGGATGCGGCGCGCCGAGGACTTCACCGCGATCGCCGACGCCGATCAGCAGCAGTCCGCCGCGCGTGTTGGCGAACGCGCACAACGTCCGCGCCGTTTTCTCGTCGCGCGGCAGCCCGCGTTTGAACTCCGTGCTCTTGCCTTCACCCTCGAGGATGCGCGCGCGGATGTCTTCGGGAGTCGGTTGCATGCACGCCGCTCGCCATTCTTCGCTCGAGCGCCCGAGTACGCAATCTCCGGTGCACGCCGAATCTCTGTCGGTCTTTTTTCGTGATCGCGTCGCGCGGTGAGCCTAGCTTCTTGCCCGTGACGATCTGGTCGGAATGGAGTGACGAAGCGTTTCAGCGTGCACGCGAACGTCGTGCTCCCGTGCTGCTCTTCGTGCGCGCGGCTTGGTGCCGGTGGTGTCGCGAACTCGAGAGCACCGTGCTCGCCGATCCGCGCGTCGCGCGCGTTTTGGAAGAGCGCTTCGTGTGCATTCAAGTCGACAAGGATCGCCGGCCCGACATCGACGCGCGCTACAGCAAAGGTGGTTGGCCGACGCTGGCTTGGCTCGACGACGAAGCCGAGCTGCTGGCCGCCGACACGTATCTGGAGCCCGACGAAATGCTCGCGCGACTCGAATTGGTCGCCGACTACTACGCGAGGAATCGTGAGTCGATCAAGACGCGCATCGCCGAGATCGAACGCGAGCGCAAAGCGCCTCAGCCCGCGGCGCGCAATCGCGGTCGGCTCGGCCTCGAGATCGTCGAGCACGTCGCGCGCACGATCGTCGACACGGCGGATCCGATTCACGGCGGATGGGGTCGCGAACACAAATTTCCGCAAGCCGAAGCGATCGATTTCGCGCTGATCCGTTGGTCGCAAACGGGCGACAACGCGATGCTCCAACTCGCGACACGCACGCTGCGCGCGATGCAGGCGGGCGAAATCCACGACACGGTCGAGGGCGGTTTCTATCGCTATGCGACGCAGGCCGATTGGAGCGTCCCTCATCACGAAAAGATGCTCGACAGCAACGCTCAGCGGCTGTTCGCGTATCTCGAAGCGTGGCAAGTGTTGGGCGACGAGTCGTTTCGCGCGACGGCGCGCGGCATCCTGTCGTTCTTGTACGAGACGTTGCTCGATCCGAAGACGGGCACATTCAAAGGCAGTCAGGACGCGAATCCAGCGTACGCGCATTTGTCGACGCGGTCCGCTCGACGTGAATTCGGCTCACCGGCCTGCGACCCGACCGTGTTCACGAATTGGAATGCGATCACGGTGTCGGCGCTGTTCAAGTCGACCGCCGTGTTGGGCGAGCCGCGACATGCAGAGCAGGCGTTGAGGACGCTCGAATTCTTGCGCGCCGAAATGGTCGACGAGCGGCGCGGCGTCTACCACTATTGGGACGGCAATTATCACTTGCCCGGCATGCTGTCCGATCACGCTTACTTGTTGAGAGCGCTGATCGACGCCGCACAACACACTGGCGACGTGCGCTATCTGCATGATGCGCGCAAGATCGCCGACCTGTCGATCGAGCAATTGCACAGTGCGACCGGCGGCTTCTACGACATGGCTTACGACCCGAGTGCGCGCGGCGGGTTGAGACTGCGCAATCGCTCGATCCTCGAAAACGCGGTCATGGCCGAGGCTCTATTGCGTTTGTCGGCGCTGTTGCGCGTGGACGACTACGCCGATACCGCACGTGAAACGCTGGCTTCGTTTGCCGACGACTACAAACGCTACGGTCATTTCACCGCCGGCTATGCGCGTGCCGTGGATCTCCTGTTCCATTTGCCGATCCACGTGACGATCGTCGGTCCGCGCTCATCGGCTTTGGCCGTCGATCTGCAACGAGCTGCTTTGAAGCCTTATGTGGCCAGCCGCATCGTGCAGATCCTCGATCCGAGCGACGACGCCAGCCTGCTCGAACGCTCGGGGCTGCCGCATCCGAAGCCCGGTGAGTCCGCTCGCGCTTATGTCGCTCGCGGTCGCGAAAGTTATGCGGAAACGTCCGATCCCGCCCGTCTCGCCGCGTTGATGACGCGCGTCGAGCGGGGGGGCTGATCACTCGTGGCGCATCGCGACGGTCGGACGCATGAGCGCCGCTCGCAATGCCGGCCAGGTGCCTCCGACGAGGCCGAGCACCAAGGAATACCCCACCGCCCAAGACATGACCTGAGGCGTCACTTGGAAGGCGAACGCGACCTCGGTAAAGGTTTGGAAGTTCATCGTGCCGGTGTCGACACCGTTGATCGGCAGCGCGAGTAGACAGCCGACGGCTCCGCCCAAGAGTCCCAGCACCAAGGATTCAAACAGGAACGACAGGAAGATCGCGTACGGCCGGAAACCGAGCGCGAGCATGATCCCGATCTCGTGCGTGCGCGCCGCGAGTGCTGCGAACATCGTGTTCGTCGACGCGAACACCGCGCCGAAGCCCATGATGAACGCGAGCCCGACGCCCAAGCCGCGCAAGACGAACGACATCGCGGTCGTTTGCTTCGCGAAGTAGTCGCGCTCCGTCATGACCTGACACGGCACTTGCGGATCGTTTTCCATGCGCTCGGCCAGCGCAGCAATATCCGTCCCGGGGACGAGTTGCGCGATCACGCGGTTGAAGACGGGACGCTCCAACGCCTCCGACATCCGGTCGCGATCACCCCAGATCTCAGACTTGAACGGCCCATCGTGATCGAACACGCCGACGACGCGAAAGGGCGTCGTGTTCAATTGCAGGATGTCACCCGTCTTGCAGTTTTCGATGCGGTCGACGAGCTTGCTGCCGACGATCACCTCGTCCGTGCCGGGAGTGAAGCGTCGTCCGTCGATGATCGACAACTTGTCACCGATGATGTCGAACGTGCGCTGTTGGACGCCGCGGATCGGGACGTTCGTCTCACCGGCCTTGCCGATCTTGTCGCGGCGCACCGCGAGGTACATCTCGGCCGAAACCAGTGGCTCGCCGTCCGCCGGACGCTCGATCTCGGGCAACGTCTTCATCAGGATCGCAGCGCGCTCGCGGGTGAACACGCTGTCGCCTTCGTTCGTCGCACCTTGGCGCAGGAACACGATCACGTCGTCGCGTCCATTCTCGGTGAACAAGCGCTCGAAACCCTGCTGCAGCGCGAGCACTCCGCACAGAACGGCGACCGTCGCACCGATGCCGAGCACAGTGAGTAGCGTCGCCGAACGGCGCACCCACAGGCTCCTCAAGTTGTATGTCAGCGGAACGAGATTCATGTCCGGCTCCTATGCGGTTGCGCGCAACGCTTGGATGACGTGCATGGATTTGGCGCGGATCGCCGGCGCCAGGCCAGCGAGCAAACCGATCGCGAGCGTGACGACGACCGCCAGGATCAACGTGCTTTCGGTCACCTCGTAACCGGGAAACATCGTGCCCAAGAATTTGGCCATGCCGGGCTCGAACAGCTTCGCCAATCCGATTCCCAGCGCGCCGCCGAGTCCGCACATGACGAGCGACTGCGCCATCAAGAGTCCGAACACCGTTCCATCGGGAAATCCGAGTGCTTTGAGCACGCCGACGTCGCGCACCTGTTCGCGCGCCGACATCAGCATCGTGTTCAACGCTGCGAGCAGGATCGCGATCATCACGCCCGTGCCGATCGAGTTCACGAAGAGCGGCACATTTCCGACCATCGACACGAATTGCGCTTGGAATTCGGCCTCGGTGGTCGTCTGCACGACTTGCGGGCCGTTCTCGTACATCGCGTCGATCTCGGACATCATCGCCGTCTGATCTACGCCGGGTGCGGTCCTCAGCACGAACAAACCGACGCCTTGCGGTCCGCTGGCCTCGCCGGTTTCGAGCGACTTGTCTAAGTACTGCGTGTGGAAGAAGAGCGTGTTCTCGTCGACGTTCTTGCGCTTCGAGCGGTAGAGCGCGGCGACTTTGAAGTCCCACGCCGCTCCGTCTGCCCGCGGAAAAAGGGTCGCGATGATCGGAACGGTGTCACCAACTTTGAATCCGTACTTGTCCGCGGTGACCTTGCCGATGATGCAAGAGCGCTGATCGGCGAGAAACTCCTGAGGCGTGCCCTCGACGATTTCGATCTCCGGGTACACGTCGAGCAGTGCGTCCGCGTCCGTCGCGAACTGCGCGAAGAAGTTGGAAGGATCCTGGTAGTAACCGCCGAACCAATTCCAGCGCACGCTGCGTTCGACGCCCTCGACCTTTTCGAGCTGCGCTTTGTAGGACTCGGGCAGGTACACGAAAAGGCTGACTTTCGACTGCACCACGAGCCGATTCGAAGCGGCCTCACGCACGCCGGCGTCCAATGCGACGACGAGCGAACGCAGCGCGCACAGCAGGAAGATCGCGATCGTGATCGACGCGACGGTCAGGAAGATCCGCACCGGATGCTTCAGGAGATTCTTGAAGACGAGGCGTGTGGGAAACATGGCTGCTCGCTTTCAGTGCGAGAGCGCCGGACGATTGTCCGCGAGCTCGCCCAAACGACCCTTGTCCATGTGCACGATCTTCTTCGCGCGGTTCGCCGCGGCCGGATCGTGCGTCACCATCAAGATCGTCTTGCCGTAGCTCTCGTTGAGCTTCGTCAACAGATCGAGCACTTCGCCTGCTGATTTGCGGTCCAAATCACCCGTCGGCTCGTCGGCCATGATCAACATCGGGTCGGTGACGATCGCACGCGCGATCGCGACGCGTTGTTCTTGTCCGCCCGAGAGTTGCGCCGGTCGGTGGTCGCGACGATCGGTCAAACCGACGAGTCCCAGCGCGACCTCCGCGTGCTTGCGTCGCTCGGCGCGCGACAGCTTCGTGAGCAGGAGCGGCAGTTCGACGTTTTCTTGCGCCGTGAGCACGGGGATCAAGTTGAAGCCTTGGAACACGAAGCCGACGTTCGACGAACGCCAACCGGCGAGTTCCGCGCCGCCCATGCTCGCGATGTCTTCGCCATTGACGACGATCTCGCCGGCCGATCCCTGATCGAGTCCACCGATCAGGTTGAGCAGCGTCGTCTTGCCCGAACCCGACGGCCCCATGAGCGCGTAAAAGCCGCCCTTTTCGATGTCCAGATCGAGCCGGTCGAGAACGGTCAGCACTTCACCGCCGCGCTCGTAGGTCTTGGTCACGCCACGCAATCGAATCAACGGTGCGGTCATCACGATCCCTTTCCAGCGCCTTCGCGGCGTACGCGATCTTCGTTCTTGAGATTGGCCGGCGGCGAAACGACGATTTCTTCGCCTGCTTTCAGCCCTTCGAGCACCGCAACGCGGCCGGCGCGTTCGATTCCGAGCTTGACGACGCGTTCGCGCACGCGGTCTTGTTCGAGCACGAACACGAACGTCGTTCCCTCGCGCCGTTGGATCGCGTCGCGCGAGACGAGCATCTTCGGATCGTCCTTTTGCACGGTCGCATTCTCTTCGGCGAAGACGACTCGCGTACCCATCTCGGGCCGCAACTTGTCGTCGCGATCGAGGAAGACGACGCGCACTTCGACGGTCGCCTTCGTGCGATTCGCGGTCGGCCAGATGCGATCGACGCGTCCGGCGTATGGCTTTTCTGGATAGGCGTCGAGATAGATGCGCGCGTCACCGCCCACCTTCACGCTGGCGATGCTCGTTTCTGAAACTTCGGCTTGCACTTCGAGCGTCGCGAAATCGACCATCGTCACGACGGACCCGCGCGCGTTCGAACCGCCTTGCGAGTTGGGGCTGACGACTTCGCCGACTTCGGCGTCCTTCAGTACGACGATGCCGTCGAAGGGAGCGCGCACCTCGGTCTTGTCGAGCGTTGCTTGCGCCAGTTCGCGCGCGGCCTCGGAGGACGTGATGCGCGCCTCGGTCTCTTTCACGGTACTTTTCGCTGCAAAAACGCGCGCTTCGCCTTCGATCACGGATTGCGCGGCGGCGTCCCGTCGAGCGCGCGACCATGCAATGCGCGACTTGCTGTCGTCCAGATCGCGCTGTGCTTTGTCGACGCGTTCGACCGAATCGACCTTGGTCTCGAGCAACTTGTTCGCGCGATCCAATGACAACTGCGAGAGCTTCAAGCCGGCTTCGAACTGCGCGATGTCGGCGTCGGCAGCGAGGACTTCCGACTTCAATGCGGCCATGCCCTTTTCGGCGGTCACGACGTCGGCCTCGGCGCGCGCTTTCGACGCATTCGCGACCGCAATTTCGGCTACGGCTTGTTTCACACCCGCCGCGTATTCATCCGAGTAGAGGCGCGCGACGACTTGGCCCTTCTTCACTACCGAGCCTTCTTCGACGTTCAACTCGACGATCCGGCCGGGCGTGTCGGCGGATAGAGCGGCTCGCGTGCGAGCGACGATGTAGCCGTTCGCAGACGTGCCTGTCGCAGCTGCTACAGCCGAAGCATTGCGCTCGACGACGCGCTCGACTTTGACGGCGGGCGTCGACAGATTGTCGAAGAACGCGCGCAATTGAGCGCGAAACACGAATCCGACCGCGACGAGGAGTGCGACTAAGATCAGTAGCTTGGTCCAGCCCGACATGCGCTTGCCCCGCGAGCGCGAAGGGCTCGGACCACGATCGATTTTCAACTGTTCGAGTTCCACGCAACGCCTTTCCACCGAGTTCGGAGGGCGACCATTCTATCCGCGCGATCGTCGCGTTTGCAGGCGTGATTCGCCCGCGAACTCAGCGCCCCTGCATGACCGGCAATATCGTCGTCTCGAGTCGTTGGAACAGTTGCGACGTCGCACGCACGTCGCGCAAACAGTACTCGCCGATGTCTTCGATCCGTCCTTGTCGATAGACGCGCGCGACTTGGCTGCCGTCGATCGAACCCTTGGGGCTCTCCACGTCGAAGCGGCGGCACCAATACTCGAGCGAATAGCTGTCGCGCACGGTGCCTTGGAAATTGAACACGTCCATCAAGTCGCAATGGTCCGCAATTTCCCAACGTTTCGGGATCAGATTGCGCGACGGCTTCACGCCGAGTTGCGCCGAGCGAATCGTGAGCATCGGTCCGTCGTACGTGCGGCCGTTGTACGACACGAGGCGCGGCATCGAACCCGACTTCGGCAAGCGTCCGACTTTCTCCCAGAACTTCTCCAGCACCGCGCGTTCGTCGCCGCGGAAGATCTTCGAGTTGGGCACTTTCTCCCAGTCGTGTTCCTCGCTCGCTTTGCCTTCGAGGAGGATCATCCCGCGATCCTCGCGCACGAGCCACATGCCGATCGCGACGATCTTGCCGAGTCCGGGGAAGAGCCCAGTTCGTTCTGGCACGGCCTCGCGATCCGCCTCGGCCTTGGCGCGCGAGAGCAAATACCCGCGCGTGATTTCGTCGACTTCCTCCCACGGGAAGCCGGCGACTTCGATGTCGAATGCGATTGTCTGTTGTTGCGTCATGGCCGTCGACGCGTGCTGCGTCTTCGGCGTGAGGTTAGCGTGTGACGCGCTCGCGCGCGACGTCGGTGCGCGCGAGCTTCGAACGATCGCGGAGCCCGCGCAGCACGATCCAACCGAACGCCAAGAGGATCGCTCCGAAGTTGCCGACGTCGCGGAATCCGTCCCATCCGCTCGTCCGCGGACCCAACGACGCACAGCCGCCACCTCCGCCTTTCTTCGACGATTGGTACACGAACGCGACGGGCGCGACGGTGGCTTGATTCGAAAACGCGTCCTTCACGATCACGCTCTTCGACCCGCTGCTCGAGGCCGGTGAGATCACGCGCAACGTGTTCGCGTCGATGAATTCGAAACCACTCGCGACCGAACCGCCCATGCCCGTGTCGGCGTCGGCACCGAAGACGACGTCGCACGTCGCGGTGAAATTCGCGCCGTGGATCATGACGACGCTGCCTCCCGCGTCCATGCCGGTCGCCGGGTCGATCGACGTCACGAGCGGATCGGGATCGGACCAGTACATGTAGAGAGCGCTCGCGAATTCGCCGAGTGGATTCTGCACCTCGACGGTGTACGGACCGCCGGGAACGCCGGGCGCGGTATTCACGACGAGCTTCGTGCTCGACACGAAGTCGCTGGACGTCTGTACGACTCCGTCGATCGTGACGACGCAACCGTCGACGAAATCGGCGCCGCGGATCGTGACCTGCGTGCCGCCCGACGACGAACCGGACGAAGGGAACACGCTCGTGATGCCGGGCTCGCTCTCGAACGTGAATCCGTTCGAGACACGGCCTTCGACGCCGGTCGCGTCGATGACGACGAGGTCAGTGGCTCCGTAGTCGCTCGGCCCGGTGACGAAGTGAAGCGTCGTGTCGTCTACGACGGTGCAGCCTCCGGCGACGCCTTCGACGTAGACGCGCGAACCGAGCACGACGCGCGCTCCGCGCCTGAAATTCAGGCCCGTGAGCGTGACGAGGTCGCCCCCGTGAATCGAACCGCGCGCAGGGTTCATGTTCGTGAGCGACGGATCCGTCGGCGTGATCTCGAGTGCTGCGACGAGCGTGCTGCGCTCCCCCGCAGCGTTCACGACCGTGACGTCGACGTGCCCGATCGTCTCGTCCTGAGGCACGGTGATCTGGAACGAAACCTGCGTCCAGCTCCACGAGATCGGCACGATCGTGACGCTCGAGTCGCTCGACTCGAGAGTCGAACCGGGCGCAAGTCCGGCACCGTGCAGCACGGCCGTGCGCGTCCGACCGATCAAACAACGCACAGGCAGATCGTCGCTCGTGCGCCCGAGCCCGAGCGAGGTGTCGGCCTGCACGTTGAGGTTGCCGACATTGCGCTCTGTCGTCGTGGGCAGATTGAAGGTGCCCAAACTCGTGGTTCGGAAGTTCGTGTGGATGTCGTGTGCGCTGCTCAAGTTGTGCGCGGAAACGGGCGCGTCGAGCGGCGTCGCGTACAGCGAGTAGTTGCCGACGGGCAGCCCGCGGATCGCGAAATAGCCTAGATTCGAGCTCAAAGTCGCTCCGTACGGGCGACCTAGACCGTCGAGCGCGATCACGTGTGCACCCTCGACGAAGTCGTCGTTCGGATAGCGCACGAAACCGCTCAACGTGCCGAACGCAGCACCCGGATATGCGGCGCGCATCCCGCACACGTCGTCTTGCGACAAGCTCCTGTGCAGGAGGATCGTAGGATCGACGTACGGGTACATCGTCGCGCCGGCCCAGCCCGAGTGATCGAGGCCGAGCAAGTGACCGATCTCGTGCGCGGCCACGTCCTGGATGTCGTACGCGCCGTAGTCGCCGTCCGTGGTGAACGAAAAATCGCGACCGTTGAAGAGCACGTCGGCGTCGCTGATCACACCGCTCGCCGTGAACCACACGGGCGTGATGGCGACGATGCCCGTGCCCGAGGGGAAGTAGCCCGACGATCCGGTCTCGTCGAAGAGGACGAGATGGATGTTGTCGTTCGGCCAATCGGTGCGCGCGCGCTGTGCCGGGCTCGAGTTCTCGACAAGGCGCGCCGCAGATCCGGAGGCCGAATTCCAGGCCGAGATCGCGTTCTGTATCGCAGTCATGTGACTGCCGTCGGTCACGTCGTCGGAGCCCTGTTGATTCACGACGATCGAGATGTTCGCCGGTTGGCCCCAACGCAATTCGTTGCCCGCCGATGTCGTCAGACGAATGTGCGCCGTCGACGAAAGCGAGAGCGCGACGACGCATGCGCCGGCGCAGAATACGCGCGTGGACGTCACTTCTTGGCTTCCTTGATGCGCTCTGCGCGCGCCGCTTCGACGCGCGCGATCGTGGCTGCGTACGGCAGAGTTCCCGTCCGCGGGCCGCTCGCGATCGGACGCCCGCCCGCGTCGACGAAGTCCAGGTCGGCGAGGTCGGTGACGAGCGTCTTCACGCCGTCCGTCGCCGTGCGCACGAGGAGTCGGCCTTGGGCCAAACCGATCGGAATGCGCTCGCCGCGTGGATTTTCGGCGGAAAGGAACAGCAGAGCGCTCTCGCCGACGGCCAGCGTCGGCATGCCGGGCAAGTGCAGGCCGCGCCCGTCCGGCAAGGTGCCCCCGGGAATGCGCACTGTCCGCCGCATCAAGTTGGGACCAGTGAACGTGCGCTCGACGGTCAGCGCATAGTCGGTTGCGATGCGACCCGTCGTATCGAGCGTCGCGCTCTTCGACGTGACACGCGCCTCGAGAGCGAGGTCGGATCGAGTCGCCAAGTCTTCGATGCTCATCTTGACGACCGTGCTCGCGTCGACGAGTTCGCGCGAGGCCAGAATGCCGACGAGCACGCAGACGAAAACGGCGACGAGCGCTCGTTGGGGACGCATCATGAAAGTCGTTCCGGGGAGGACGATGCGAGCAACGGGGAGCTGCTCACGGGGAAGTTCGATCATCGTGCTCCGAGGCGATCGTTCTTGAGATCGTGTCGCGAAGCTCGCGGACTGGAAATCTCTGCCGGATCAAGATTCCGTCAGTCGACGCACGAAGATGTTGTCGTCATGACGCAGAACACTTTCGTGCTCCCCGAATCGTTCGCAATTCCGACGATGCCCGCCGTCGCGGCCCGCATCTCGAAAATGCTTCAGGATCCAAACGTCGGCCTGAAGGAGGTCGCACAGGTCGTCGCGCAAGACGCGCCACTTGCAGCAAAGGTTCTGAAGATCGCGAACAGCTCGTTCTACGGCCTGAGCGAGCGCTGCATATCGACGCAGCAGGCGGCCGCGATACTGGGCGTGCGCGTGCTCAGGACCGTAGTTTTGCAAGCCGCCGTCATGAAGCAGTTCGAGCATTTGAAGGGCGCGGGCATCGACTTGAACGAGATCTGGCGCCACTCGGTCGTGACGGCGCAAGCGTGCTCGTACGTGGTGCAGCGTGCGCAGAAGCGCGTCGGGATCACGAACGACGAGGCGTACACCTGTGGGTTGCTGCACGATCTCGGCGAAGTCGTGATGATCGACAACTTGAAAGATTTCTACGTCAAGTTCTGGGTGCGCGCCCGGGCCGACAGTGCGCCGCTCTTCATGGCTGAACAACACGCCCTCGGATTCACGCATGCCGACGTCGGCGGCCGAGTCGCGACGCAGTGGGGACTTCCGCATCAAGTCGTGCGAGCAATCAGCCTGCACCACGTCGCGGACGTGGACGCCACGACAGAGCCGGTCGCGGCGATCATTTCGCGCGTGAATACGATCGTCGAGCGCGTGGCGGTCGGCAACAAAGCCGGCGCGGCAGGCGTGTTCGCGGGTGCGGCGGGCGCCGTCCTCGGCATCACCCCGGATGTCGAATCCGCGACGATCGATTTCGTCTCGGACGCGCTGCAGAACGTCGAACTTTGACGGCAACGGGCGATTCGGCGCAATTCCTCGCGGCCCTGGTTCGCCTGCCCCGAGGACGTGGGATAGCCTTTTTTCGAGTTCGCCCAAACGACCTCGTCCCCACGAAACGCCTCCGATGAACCCCGAAGATCTCGTACGCGCGCTCTGCAATCGCCATGGCCTGCCCGAAGCAGCCGGCGCGCCGTACCTCGATCTCGTCACGAAGGCGTTGACGGCGTCGAACGAGGTGCGTGATCGGATCCTGAAAATGGTCGACGCGGGGTTGTCCGAGCGCGCGAAAGCGGGAGCCGTGCACAGGCGCGCACTTACCGAATCCGAGCGCGAAGTATTGATGGCCGTGGCGCGCGTGCTGCACACGTGGACGCCGTCGGGATCGATGCTGGATCTGGGTTCGACGCTGGGGCAGTTGGGGCAGGAGCCCGAAGCGGCTTAGTCGGCTGCCCTCGCGCGGCAGCGTGTGAACCGAGCCCGCATCGAGCGCTCGATCATTTGGGTTTCTTCTCGGCGAGCTCGAGCGCGAGCGGCGCACTCGTGCCGTCGTCTTTCACCACGAGTTCGGACTCGGCGCGACCGAGCACTTCGTGCCACACCTTCAGCTTGTAGGTGCCCGGCTTCAGGCCTTCGATCGAGAACGAACCGTCCGGCTTCGTGAGCGCCGCGAACGGCGTGTCGACGACGAGCAGCACACCGCTCATCCACGGATGGTAGTCGCAACCGATCGTCACTTTGTCCGCGTGGGCGAAGACGTATTCCTTCTCGGCCCCCGCCGCCACCGTGTCGTTCGAACTGTCGTTCCTCTGCGAGTAGACGTGCACGTTGTGCACGACGGTGTCACTGTTCTTGAACACGACTTTCGAGCCGGCGGGCACGATCGTGCAGTGCGGCTCGAAGACGCACGAACGTTGATCGACGACGATCGGCGTCTTCGACGGTTCGCATTTCACGTCCGGCACTTGCACCGTGACGAGCACGTTCGCGATGCCGCCTTTCTCGTCGATGACGAGGCGCGGATCCCTGGCGTCGACACTCTTGCCCTCCGGACAGCACCCCTTGGTCTGCTCGGGCGTCGCCGGGAGCAGCTTGCGCTCGGGGAGCTTGCCATCGAACGTCACTTTGCCCGTGACGAGCGGCTTCGCCGGCGGAGCGACAGGTTTGTCTTCGAACGTGAATGCTGCAACACAAACGAGAAGCGTGGCGACGGCGATGTTCATGCGATTAGAGCGGAAAATCCGAGAGGTGAGCGGTCTTCGGCAGCTTGCCGACGAGCGGTGACACGTAGTCGAGGAACGCGGGCGCGATGTCGTTCGCTCCCAGGATGAACTGTTCCTCGAGCCGGCGCGTGTTCTTCGCGACGCGCGACAGTTCGATCACGTCGTACGCAACTTCGTATTCCTTCTTGGCCTTGCGTCGGATCGCGATCGAACCGCTCTGCTGTTTCGATTTGATCGCAGCCTGAGCTGCGGCGCGACCGACTTCACGCGCTTCCGCCGCGTCGACATCCGACGCGAGCCCGGCGAAACAGCGCTGCAAGTATCCGAACGTGTCGGCGCGCACGCGCAACTTCGAACCGAGCTTCGCTTTGATCTCCGCTGCGAGGAAATCGCCGAGCGCGCCCGTCCCCGACAACTGCGCGTTGCCGTGACTGTCCTTCTCGCCTTCGACGACGAGTTGAGCTCCGCCTTTGGCGTGGATGCCCTCCGAAACGGCCACGATGCAGCGACCGAGGCGCTTGTACGTGCGCTCGACGTCGGCCAGGAAATCGTCCATCACGAAATCGCGCTCGGGCACGTACACGAGATGCGGTCCGTCGCCCTCGTGACGGCGCGCCAAGACGCTCGCGGCCGTCAACCAACCTGCGTTGCGCCCCATGATCACGTCGATCTTGATTCCCGGCAGAGAACGGTTGTCCTCGTTGTCGCCCATCATCGCGTGCGCGACGAACTTCGCCGCCGAGCCGTAACCGGGGCAGTGATCGGTGACGAGCAAGTCGTTGTCGATCGTCTTCGGCACATGGAAGAGATGCAGCTCCCACCCTTTTTCGCGCGCCATCTCGTCGAGCAGGTGAGCGGTCTCGGCCGAGTCGTTACCGCCGATGTAGAAGAACGCATGCACGTCGAGCGCTTCGATCTTGTGCAGGATTTCGCGACATTCGTCGGCCGTCGGCTTCTTGCGGATCGAGCGCAGCGCCGAGCTCGGCGTCTTCGCCACGGCTGCGAGTGTCTTCGGTTTCTCGCGTCCGAGGTCGACGAGATTGCCGGTGAGAATGCCCTGGATGCCGTGCACGGCCCCGAGGATGCGATCGATCTGCGCGCTCTCGCGGCACGTCTCGACGATGCCGACGAGGCTTTGGTTGATGACGGCGGTCGGGCCGCCGGATTGGCCGATCAAGACGTTGCCGAGACGGGATTTGGGCATGGATGGAGGTCGCTGTGGGGACGCGGAGCGGGAGCGCGAGCTTAGCGCGCGGAAGGCTTGCAGGGCACCGCTCTCGCCTCTATGCTTCCGCGCTCAAAACCTCACTCAGGTGCCCCGGTGGCGGAATTGGCAGACGCGCAGGCTTGAGGTGCCTGTGGGCTAAACACCCTTGCTGGTTCGACCCCAGTCCGGGGCACCATCTATCGAACGTTCGACGCCCGTCGGCGGCTGTGACCAGCCGTCGACGGGCGTCGAACGTTCGCGCAGGGACTATTGCTCCGCCGGCGTGAGCGGCGCCACCACACGAATCGACAGATCGAACGATCGCGGATCGAGCGACAACACCCCCACCAGTCCCGTCAACTGCTCCAAGTAGGTGATGAATCTCTCCTGCTTGGCCATGAACGCCGGCACTTGTTCCGAGCGCAATTTCTTCTCCATCGCGTCGATTTTCGGATCGACGATCGCATCGAGTTCGAGCTGTCGCTCCGGCGTCAGCGCGCCACGTTTCTCGCCGGGGAACTGCTCGCGCAGGACTTGATCCTCGAGCCGCGAGCGTTCGCTCTTCCAGTCGATGTTGGCGAACACCGCACTCCGCGCATCGTCCGCCGCGCGCGCGCGCAAGATCGGCGCGAGAGTCACCGGATTCAGCCACGCGAACACGTTGCCTTGCGCGAGCGCCGACTGCGTCAGGCCTTGGAACATGCTGTTTTCCGACAAGCGCGGGTACTTCGTGCCTCCCTGCGTGCTCGTTTTCAGGATGTGGCCGAGCATGCCCAGGCTGTTCGTCACGATCGTCAGATCGTGCGCGTTCGAGGTCGCGATCACGCCCGTGCCGTCGACGAATTCCGACCAGAACTCGCGCGTCTCGAAACCGGCTTCCATGTTGCTGAAGTATCCGAGTTCGCCTTCTTTGCGACCCTTGAGCCCGAACAACTGCCCGTTCTGCCCGATCACTTCGCGAAAGCGCACGATCGCTTCGACGTCCTTCGACCAGAACACTGCGGCAATCGCGGGCACCGGCACGTCGTTGTGCGGCGGACCGTTCTTGTCCGGCGGATAATCGTTCGGACGGATGATGATGACCGCGCGGTCTTTCAGCGCTCCCTCGATCTCCGTGATGACCGATTCGAGCGTCGGATACTTGCGCGTCTGGCGGAATTGATCTTCGACGTTGCGCCGTAAATCGGCCTCGGACGCGGCGAGCAACGAGCGGATCGTGTCGCCCAAATCCCCACGGAAATACGCGAACAGCGCCGTATCCGCCGGCGCCATCTGGGCCGCTTGGAACAAGAGCTCGTTCTGGTCGAAGTGGCGCGAGCGATAGAACTTCTGCATCTCCGGCGTGATCGTTTCGCTGGCGAATTCGCCGTGGAGATCGACCGTCAGACCTTCGTCGATGCCGATGACGCCGGCGACGTTCTTCACCGACGGCAGCTGGAACAATCGACCGAAGAACGCCGGCGAAAACTCCTGTGAGGCCGGATTCGGCAACTGCCCGCGCACACCCAAATTCTCGAGCAGCTTGCGCACGTTGACCCACACTTCGAACTCGCGCCGTTCCTTCGAGCGCGTCGCATTCTGGATATGGTCCAAGTACATCGCGCTCTGGAAGAACGAGTCGGCGTACGTGCGTGATTCGAGCTCGTGCACGGCCTTCGCCAGCTCCATCTTCGTCGCGACGACGACGACGTCCTTCTTGCGCGTGACGAAGAGCTCGCGTGGCAATTGTCCGCCCGACAACGCGACGATCTCGCCCGTGACGACGGCTTTGAGGCCCTGTTTCTCGAGCCCCAGCCACGACGGATGCAACGCGGCCGCAGCGGCCAATTTTCCGGCCCAATTCGCTCGTCCGTACGCGGCCCAATCGGAACGCGCGAGATCGTTGCCTTTGAAGTAACCGGCGAGGACGAGGTTCTCCCCGCCGAACAGTTCCAGCGGCTGCATTCCGAGCGGAATCTGCTCCAGCGCAGCCTTCAGTTGCGCGAGGCTCTCGTCGATCTTCATCTCGCGCGCGAGTTCGGCGTACTCCGGCGATCCGATCCACGTCTGCCAGCCCTTCGTCTTCTCCAACTCGTCCATCACGGCCAGACGCGGAAACGTTTCGAACGCCTCACCCAATTGAGTTCGCGACACGAAGAAATCGACGTCCCGAGGCACCAGCGCACCCGGCGGGACCTTCAGCGAGCCCTCCATCGGGTTGTAGAAGGCGGTCGTGAAAGCCAGGTACCCCGCGACGGCGAGGATGGCCAAGACGATCAACGTGATGCGCAGAAAACGAGACTTCAGGTTCATGGCGGATGGGATCCTACCGAACGCCGCTCCGACCACGATCTTCCGTCGAGCTTGAAGTCACGCGCACATCCGCGAGAATTGCACCCATGCGCTTGAACAAGAGAGTCGACGCGATCGCCCTTTCGACCACCCTCGCCCTCGACGCTCGCGCGAAGGACTTGGCTGCGTCTGGGCGCGACGTCATCAACATGGCGGTCGGCGAACCGGACGCGAACGCGCCCGAGGCCGTTCAAGTCGCTGCCGAACGCGCCGTGCGCGGCGGAAAAGTGCGCTACACGCCGGCTGAAGGCACGCAGTCGTTGCGCCTGTCTCTTATACACATCTGACGCTGC
>ENA-ORBV01000579-ORBV01000579.1-microbial-mat-metagenome-genome-assembly--contig:-NODE-579-length-83880-cov-9.202141_pt1 | contig 83880 bp, 81 predicted proteins | sample MGYA00237777_ERZ505514 | MGnify/ENA primary metagenome ERZ505514 (study PRJEB26160, sample SAMN06269048) | microbial mat metagenome | isolation source: Oligotrophic lake microbial mat | place...
CTGGCCTACGTCAGTCCGATGAAGTTCGAGCAAGACTGGCTTGCCAATCAACCAAGGCAAGTCAATTCGTGACTCGGTTATGGGGTACGGATTCCAGGGGCAAGGTCACCGCAGCGACGAACTCGACGCCTCGCTCAAGGCGCAGGCCGACTCTGCACGCCGCGCTGCTGCCGCGAATGCCGAATACGCACAGAAGGCCGAGCAAGCCGCAGGTAAGGCGCAGGGGCTGACCAAGGAGTCGCGCGCCGTCGTGTCCGCATTCGAGGGTATGACCGCCAAGGGCGAGACTACCGCCGACGCGCTGGCGAAGGTCACCAAGGAACTGATACTCGGCGATGTAACCGGCATCAACGCAGCCGTCGCAGCACTCGACGTGCTGGCGCAGCGTGGCCGCATCGCCGCCAATCAGATACGCGAGACGCTGGGCGCCGCGCTGAAGGGCGAAGACTTGGGTCGATTCGAGACGATGGCGCGCGCCGCATTCGACGGCACAGAGCAAGGCGTGCGCAGACTGGGCGCCGCACTCGACGTGCTGGCCGAGGAGTCGCTGCGGCGGGTAGGTACTAGCACGCGCGAACTCGCCACTGGGTTCAGCGAGGCCAGCACGTCGGCGATTAACGATGTCGATGCCCTGGGTGCCACGCTTGACCGCATGGGCATCAAGGGCGAGGAAGCCGGGCACCTGCTGTCGAAAAGTATCGACCAAGCGCTTGCCGCATCAACCACCGAAAAAGCCGTGCGCGCAGTGATTGACCGCCTCACAGACCTGGGCGCCGCCGGTGCTTTGGCCGGCGATCGGGTGGCCGCTGGTCTGCTGACCGCGCAGCGGAAGATCGATGACATCCGCGCGGGCGTCAACAGCCTGGGCGAAGCGCTCAGGGCTTTCGGCCTGAAGACTCGCGCCGAGTTACAGGACACGGCCGACAAGCTGGGCGAGGCTTACCTAGTGCTCGCAGGGCGTGCCGACGTGTCGCTGCAAGATCAGGCCAAGGCGTTCAACACGTGGCGCGACGCCGCCCTCGCCGCGACCGGGGGCGTGGAGTCGGGACAAGTACGGTTGCAGCGCGTGATGCTCGAGAATCGGCTCGCCGCTGCTGGCCTGGGCGACTCGATCAGCAGCGCAATGGACAAGGCGAGTCGGGCGACAGACAAGGCGACCGCAGCGCAGAGGAACTACAACTCGGCAGCGGCTGCCGGCATTCGCAACCCTGGTGCCAACACCCCGGACGGGCTGCCGAAGATCGACTCGTTCGGTGACTTGATCCGCAACACGCCAAATGGCGGCATCACGCGCACTGGCAGTGGTCAACTGTCGCCACCCGACGACAGCGGCCGTTGGGTGTTCAACACGAACCGCCGAGGCGAGGGGCCATTCGGGCTAGGTGTTTGGGAGTTGACACCCGAAGCAGCAGCAGCAGAGGAAGCGTTTTTGCGCGACCCGCGCGGCACCCGCGCCACCGATCCGGGCGGCTTCAACGGCAACGCCGGGTACTCGCCGTTTGGGAGTTATGGGCGGTCGCAGCAGGCACCAGCGCCAGCGCCAGTGAGCACGCGCACTGTGACCGTGAACCTAAACGTCGGCGGTCGGCCGTTCCCGCTGTCAGGCGCTGAAAGCGTGGTCGACGATTTCATTCAGCAGCTTGAAGACGCTAAGCGCAATGCAGGCGGGGGCTGATCGGCGGATGGTGGCCCATTCCCGTGGGCTTCCCCAAGTGCCCCGTATGTTAGTGATTCCTTACCTGGAAAATAGCATTTTTGTTGGTGGAGAGGAGGAGGATCGAACTCCCGACCTTCGCATTGCGAACGCGACGCTCTCCCAGCTGAGCTACCCCCCCACACGCGGCGCGCAGTTTAGCACCGGGCCTTCAGGGCAAGCCTTGCAGCGGCGATTAACATCGCCGCGCCTCGAGCCCCGGCCAACCGCCGGCCCCAACATTTCAGGAGACTGCCGATGCGACCGCGCCTGGACCCCGCTTGGCTGGATGCGCAGTACAGCAACCGCGCCCGTGTGCCCGAGCACGCGCAGGTGATGGCCAACTGGACGCAGGCTTCGGCGCTGGCACGCAGTGGCGGCGCTGGTTCGCAGCCCGGTGTACAGCAGGGTGTGCAACTGGATGTGCCCTATGGCGAAGGCGCCGGCGAAGTGCTTGACATATTTCCTGCGCCGCAGGCCGGTGCGCCGGTGCTGGTGTTCATTCATGGCGGCTACTGGCGTTCGCTGGACAAGGCGGGCCACTCGTTTGTCGCCCCGGCCTTCAACGCCAACGGCGCCACGGTGGTGGTGCCCAACTATGCGTTGTGCCCGGCCGTCAGCATCGAACACATCTGCCTTCAGATGGCCCGTGCCGTGACCTGGGTGTGGCGGCATGCCGCCAGCTTTGGCGGCGACCCGGCGCGCATCGCGCTGGCAGGCCACTCGGCCGGCGGGCACCTGGCGACGATGCTGCTCAGCTGTCGTTGGAAGGACCTGGCCGACGACCTGCCGGCCACGCCGGTGTCGGGGGCCTTGTCGATCTCGGGTCTGTATGACCTGGAACCGCTGCGCCACACGCCCATGCTGCAGCCTGACCTGCAACTCACAGCCGCATCGGTGGGCCGCCTGAGCCCGGCCTTTTTCCCGCGGCCCAAAGGCGCCAAGCTGTATGCGGCCGTGGGGCTGGACGAAAGCGACGAGTTCCTGCGCCAGAACCGGCTGATTCGCGATGTCTGGGGGCCCACGGCCGTGCCGGTATGCGAGACCGTGCCCGGCGCCAACCACTTCACCGTGCTCAACCGCCTGGCCGACCCGACGCACCGCCTGCACCATCTGGCACTGCGCTTGTTGGGGCTGCGCTGACGCGCCAGGCGGCGAACAGACTTAGGGTCTGCCCGTGCTATGAGCCGCATTGAAGCTTTGTATTGGCCCCGCCGGGGTCACTTTGTTACCGTCTGCCCCCGGTTGCGCTGCGGCATGCCGTGCCATTGGCGCCCGAGTCAACATTGAACACAGGAGCACACCATGGGCTTGAAAGGTTCGAAGACCGAACAAAACCTGAAGGACGCCTTCGCTGGCGAATCGCAGGCCAACCGCCGTTACCTGTACTTCGCCAACAAGGCCGACGTGGAAGGCCAGAACGACGTGGCGATGCTGTTCCGATCCACCGCCGAAGGTGAAACGGGCCACGCACACGGCCACCTCGAATTCCTGGAACACGGTTCGGGCGACCCGGCAACCGGCCTGCCCATCGGCAACAGCCGCCAGAACCTGGCCGCCGCCGTGGCCGGCGAAACGCACGAGTACACCGACATGTACCCGGGCATGGCCAAGCAGGCGCGCGACGAAGGCTTCGACGAAATCGCCGACTGGTTCGAGACCCTGGCCAAGGCCGAGCGCTCGCATGCCAACCGCTACCAGAAGGCCCTCGACGCGCTCGTCGACTGACGGGCGCGGCGATTGGCAAGCTCATCGCGCTCGTCGACTGACGGGCGCGGCGATTGGCAAGCTCATCGCGCTGGTCGATTGACCTGCAGCCACACTGTTGAACAAGGGGCCTCGTGCCCCTTGTTCGTTTGAAGAATACTGAAGCGAGCACCGCACCATGCGCGAAGGCAATCTCGAAGCCCCCACCCGCCATCCCATCGATTGGAAGAACCCGGACTTCTACGATGAAGGCAAGGCGCTGGCCGAGATGGAGCGGGTGTTCGACATCTGTCACGGCTGCCGCCGCTGCGTGAGCCTGTGCCAGAGCTTTCCGACCCTGTTCGACCTGGTCGACACCACCGACGACGGCGAGGTGCACGGCATCAAGAAAGAGGCCTACTGGAACGTCGTCGACCAGTGTTACCTGTGCGACCTGTGCTACATGACCAAGTGCCCGTACACACCGCCGCACCCGTGGCAACTGGACTTTCCGCACCTCATGCTGCGCGCCAAGGCCATCAAGCACAAAAACGGCCACGTGGCGGCGAAAGAAAAGTTCCTGGCCAGCACCGACGTGCACGGCCAGTTTGCCGGCATCCCCATCGTGGTGGACATCGTCAACGCGGTGAACAGCACCCGCGCCATGCGCCAGCAGATGGACCGCCTGCTGGGTGTGCACCCCGACGCCTGGATGCCCAGCCTGGCCGAGCAGCGCTTTCGCTGGGGCCGGGCCATGAACAACACCACCTTCACGGCTGTTAAGGGCCAACGCACACCGGGCAAGGTGGCCCTCTTCGCCACCTGCTACGTCAACTACAACGAGCCCGGCATCGGCGCCGACCTCATCAAGCTGCTGGACCACAACCAGATTCCCTACGAGATTGTCGAGAAGGAGCAGTGCTGCGGCATGCCCAAGCTGGAATTGGGCGATCTGGAATCTGTCGAACAAAGCTGGAAGGCCAACATCCCTGTGCTGGCCCGCTACGCCCGCGAGGGCTGGGCCATCGTCACCGCCATTCCCAGCTGCACGCTGATGTTCAAGCAGGAACTGCCGCTGATGTTTGCGCACGATGCCGACACGCAGTTGGTGAAGTCAGCCATGTTCGACCCCTTCGAGTACTTCATCGCGCGCCACAAGGACGGTCTGCTGAAGACCGACTTCAAGGCCGCCTTGGGCAAGGTGAGTTACCACATCCCCTGCCACGGCCGGGTGCAGAACATCGGCAAGAAAACCGAAGAGATGTTCAAGCTCATCGGCCAGACGGTGGAAGTCAAGCTCAACACCGTGGAACGCTGCAGTGGCCACGCCGGCACCTACGGCGTGAAGACACCTTACCACCCGGTGGCCATGAAGATCGGCAAGCCGGTGTTCAAGAGCATGGCCAGGGACGACCCGGACTTCATCAGCAGCGACTGTGCCTTGGCCGGCCACCACATCGCGCAGGGCATGGCTGCCGCCGGTACGCCGGCGCGGGCGCTGCAGCACCCTTTGTCATTGGTCCGCATGGCCTACGGATTGGAGTGAAGCATGAGCACCCCCGCCCCCACCATCACCCGCGACAACCTGCTCACGCTGGAGGCCTACGCCAAGGTGCGCAAGAGCAGCAAGTCCGAGGCCATGGCGCACCGCAAGCTGCGCAGCGTGTGCTTGGGCGAACACATGACGCTGCAGTTCGAGGACGATCGCACCGTCCGGCGCCAGATCCAGGAGATGCTGCACATTGAAAAGATCTTCGACGAAGACGGCATCCAGGCCGAGATCGAGGCCTACGCGCCGCTGGTGCCGGACGGCAGCAACTGGAAGGCCACGATGCTGATCGAGTACCCCGATGCACACGAACGCAAGCGCGAACTGTCGCGGCTGATCGGCGTCGAGGACCGCATGTTTGTCGAGGTTGAAGGCCACAGCCGGGTCTATGCCATCGCCGACGAAGACCTGGACCGCGAAAACGCGGAGAAGACTTCTGCCGTGCACTTCGTGCGTTTTGAATTCAACACCGCGCAGCGCGAAGCCGTGCGCGCCGGGGCTTCGGTGAAGATCGGCTGTGACCACACCAACTACCCGGTGCACGTGACCGTGTTGGCCGAGACCCTGGCCTGCCTGGCAGGCGATCTGACGAGGACCTCGCGATGAAAAACCCCTTTGGCCTGATCGGCCTGGCCGTGATGGGCCAGAACCTGGTGCTCAACGTCGAAAGCCGCGGCTTCGGTGTCAGCGTCTTCAACCGCAGCCCCGAGGTCACCGACAGCTTCGTCGCGCAGCATCCGGGCAAGAAGATCTTCGGCATGCGCAACCTGGCCGACTTCGTGACCAGCCTGGAGCGGCCGCGCAAGATCATGCTGATGGTCAAGGCTGGCGCGGCGGTGGACGACGTCATCGGACAGCTGCTGCCGCTGCTGGACAAGGACGACATCGTCATCGATGGCGGCAACAGCCTGTACACCGAAACCGAACGGCGCGACGCCTGGCTCACGCCCCTGGGCATACGCTTTGTCGGCGCGGGGGTGTCCGGTGGCGAAGAGGGCGCACGCAAGGGCCCGTCCATCATGCCGGGCGGATCGGCGTCGTCCTGGCTCCAGCTCCAGCCCATCTTCGAGCGCATCGCGGCGCAGGTGGACGGGCTGCCCTGCGTCATTCACATCGGCCCAGGTGGTGCCGGGCACTACGTGAAGATGGTGCACAACGGCATCGAGTACGGCGACATGCAGCTCATCTGCGAAGCCTATGCGCTGTTCAAGGCCGCGGGCATGGGCAACGACGAGATGGCGGACATCTTCGACGGCTGGAACCAGGGCGACCTGCAGAGTTACCTGATTCAGATCACCGCCAAGGCGCTGCGCCAGCGCGACCCGGAAACCGCGCAGCCGGTGGTCGACCTGATCCTGGACAAGGCCGGCCAGAAGGGCACTGGCCAGTGGACGCTGATGAATGCCGCCGACAACGCCGTGGTGGTGAGCACCATCAACGCGGCAGTGGAAGCGCGTGTGCTGTCGTCGATGAAGGCGGCGCGGGTGGCGGCGAGCAAGGTGCTGCACGGGCCGCCAGGCAAGCTGTCGATGAGCCAGCGTGAACTGGTGGCCAAGGTCCACGACGCGCTGTATGCGTCAAAGGTCATCAGCTACACGCAGGGCCTGGACCTGATGCACACCATGAGCGAGAAAAAAGGATGGGGCCTGGACCTGGGCGGCATTGCAGGCATCTGGCGCGGCGGCTGCATCATCCGCGCGCAATTCCTGAGCCCCATCACCCAGGCCTACCGCAACGACCCGGCCTTGGGCAACCTGATGCTGGCGCCGTTTTTCCAGGGTGTGCTCAGCCGCAGCCAGCAGGGCTGGCGCGAGGCGGTGGCATTGGCCGTGAGCCACGGCATTCCGGTGCCGGCCATGAGCGCTTCACTGGGCTACTACGACAGCTACCGCAGCGCGCGGCTGCCGGCCAACCTGCTGCAGGCCCAGCGCGACTTCTTCGGCGCCCACACCTACGAACGGGTGGACAAACCGGCCGGGCAGTGGTTCCACACCGATTGGCCTGAAGTCATCAGTTAGGCGGCCAGGACCGCAGGGCCCTACCAGCCGTAGAAACGGTCCCAGCGCGCCAGCTCGCCGCTGCAGGTCAGCACCTCGTAGTGCGGAAACTGCGCAGCTGTGGCGCAGGCGTGGTTGGGCAGCACACGCAGCCTTGTGCCCACCGGAAACTGGCTCGCCATGTCGGCGTCCACCCGGCCGTCGCGCCAGGACAGGATGCCGTGCTCCTGGTTGGCGCCGCCCATGGTCAGGCCCTCGATCAGCGTGCCCGCGTCGTTGCACACCGCGCCGTAGCCAAAGTCCATGCCGTGGTCTTGCGTGCCGCGGTCGCGGCTCATCGCCATCCAGCCCGCGTCCACCAGCACCCAGCCTTTTTCTTGCTGGTGGCCGATCACGGTGCACAGCACCGACAGCGCGATGTCTGCCGTGCCGCACACACCCACGCCCCACATCACCAGGTCGTTGAAGACGTAGACACCGGCGCGCACTTCGGTCACGCCTTGCAGGCTGCGTGCCGACAACGCGGTGGGTGTGCTGCCCACGCTGACTTCGGGGCAGGGCAGGCCGGCGGCGCGCATCCGATCGGCCGCGCGCACGCAGCGGCTGCGCTCTTGCTCGGCCATGGCTTGCAGGGCTTCGGGGGTGCGGCAGTCGTAGCTGGCGCCGGCGTGGGTCATCACACCCACCAGCGTGGCGCCGCCTTCGTGCAGCGTGCGGCCCACTTGCAGCAGCAGGTCCGACTCCGGCGGCACCCCGGCGCGGTGGCCGTCGGTGTCGACTTCGATCATCACGTCGAAGGTGTGGCGCTGCGCTTGGCCGTGCGCCACCACGGCCTGCGCCGCCGCCACCGAGTCCACCACGATTTTCAGCGCACAGCCGCGTTCGCGCAGCGTCTGGGCCTGGGCCAGCTTGGGCGGTGCGATGCACACGGCATACAGGATGTCGCTGATGCCGGCATCGAAGAAGACCTCGGCCTCTTTCAGTGTCGACACCGTGATGCCCTGCGCCCCGGCGGCCAGCTGCTGTTGCGCCACCGGCAGGCACTTGGCTGTTTTTACATGCGGCCGCAGCCGCGCGCCCAGTGCGTTGACGCGGTCCTGCATGTGGTGGATGTTGCGCTGCATGCAGGCTTCGTCCAAGAGCGCGGCGGGGGTGGTCAGGGTGTGCAGTGTCATGGCTCGAATCCTAGTTGGGGCGCGGCCCGGCCCTGAAGCTCTGGCGCACGGCATCGGCGCTGACCAGCACCAGCCCGGCCCAGATGAAAGCAAAGCCGATGAAGCGGCTGCCGCTGAAAGGTTCGTTGAACAGCCACACCCCCAGCAACAGCTGGATCGTCGGCGAGATGTATTGCACCAGGCCCAGCGTGGCCAGCGGCAGGCGCCGCGCTGCTGCAGAAAACCAGATCAGTGGCAAGGCGCTCAAGGGCCCCAGCAGGGCCAGCGTGGCCACAAGACCCCAGTCGCCCTGCAGCCAGACGCCATTCTGCGTGAAGGTCCACCACAGCAGCAGCGGCAGCGCCAGCGGCGCCAGCAGCAGCGTTTCCAGGGCCAGGCCTTCCAGCGCGCCCAGCGACGCGGTCTTGCGCACCAGGCCATAGAGGCCGAAGCTGCCCGCAAGCACCAGCGCGATCCAAGGCAAACGGCCCAGCTGCCAGGTGAGCCACAGCACGCCGCCGAAGGCCAGTGCCACGGCCACCCACTTCACGGCCGTGAGCCGCTCGCGCAGCACCAGCACACCCAGCAGCACGTTGACCAGCGGGTTGATGAAGTAACCCAGGCTGGCCTCCACCACCTGATGCGTCTGCACGGCGTAAACGTAGGTCAGCGTGTTGGCCATCAGCAGCAGGCCAGTCAGCACGAAGGGCAGCAGGCGACGCGGCTGCGCGACAAAGTCGGCCAGCCACGACCAGCGCCGCTGCCAGGCCAGCACCAGGCCGATGAACAACAGCGACCAGACGGACCGCTGCAGCACCACTTCCACCGCCGGCACCGCGACGATGAACAGGAAGTACAGCGGGAACAGGCCCCACAGCCCGAAGGCGGCGGTGGCGTAGACGAGGCCGGGGTTCATGTGCAGCCGGCCATTGTCGCCCCCCTAAGCTGCAGCCGGGAAAGCCAGGTGCATGGGCCCCGCGGGCTCGCGCATCATTCGGGCCATGCCACGCATCGTGTTCACGCCGCAGCTGCGGCGCTTCACACACACGCCCGACGTGGGCGGCACCGCACTGACCCTGCGCGCGCTGCTGGACGATGCTTTCCAGCACAACCCGCGTCTGCGCGGTTACGTGCTGGACGACCAGGGCCACCTGCGGCCCCATGTCGTGATCTTCATCGACGGGCGGCATTGCTCCGACCGCGTCGAACTGAATGAGACCTTGTCTGCCGACAGCACGGTGCACGTGTTGCAGGCTTTGTCCGGAGGATGACCACATGCACAGCAACGACCGCGCCTGGGTGGCCACGCGCAAGGTCCTTTTCGAACTGCGCCGCCAAGGCACCAACTGGAACTTGCACAACAGCAGTTTCCTGGGTGAGCCGGTGACGATGTTGCTGCCGCCCGATGACCGGGGTCGCATGCTGGCGGCGCTGAACCTGGGGCACTTCGGCGTCAAGCTGCACGCCAGCCCCGACGCCGGGGCCACCTGGCAGGAAGTGGCCTCACCCACGGCCGAAGACCAGAACATCCAGGACGCGCACCGCATCCAGCGCTGCGCCGCACAGCCCGACGTGCTGTGGTGCCAGCACCATGGCGGCATCTGGCGCAGCACCGACAAAGCGGCCAACTGGCACGAGGTGAAGGCCCAACCCAGCAGTTTCGGTTTTGCGTTGGCAGTGCACCCGGAGGACGGCAACACCGCGTGGTTCGTGCCCGCGGTGAAGGACGAAAAGCGTGTGCCGGTGGACGGCGCGATGGTCGTCAACCGCACGCGTGACGGCGGCCAGACATTCGACACCCTGCGCCGGGGCCTGCCGCAGCACAACGCCTTCGACCTGGTCTACCGCCACGGCCTGGACGTGGCGGCCGACGGCCAGACCTTGATCATGGGCAGCACCACCGGCAACCTGTGGGCCAGCGGCGATGGCGGCGACAGCTGGCAGACCGTGTCCAGCCACCTTTCGCCCATCGCGACCGTGCGCCTGGGTTGACGCCTGGGTTGAAACCCTTCTCCATCTGAAACAACAAGGAGCATCCCCATGATCGTCACCGATGTCAGCGCCAGCCGCTTTGTGGCCAAGACGAATCTGCCACGACCGCCGGCGCAGCGGCGCACCCGGTCTGGCACACCGCAGGACACACCGCCGCTGCAACTGAAGGCCAGCGAGGCGCAGACGCTGGTGGTGGGCAGCGGCCTGGTCATCGCCACCGAAAAGGTACCGGTGCAGGTGCGCGAAGACCTCATCAACTGCACACTCTTCGCGCAGCTGGTGGCCACGGCCGAGGTAGGCGACGCGACCAAAGTCAACGAGTGGTACACGGCCTACTTCGGCGCCTTGTCCGCACTGGGTTGGGCGCAGAGCGACCAGCGTTTCGAGAAGTACCGCTTCGAGAGCAGCGGCGCCATTGCCCACGAAGCCGTGATGCCTGTGCTGACGGCCCTGCTGGGCCCGCAGGCCACAGCGCTGACGGTGTTGCAGGCGGCCTTCGACGGCTTGAAGACGATGACCGAAAACTCGCCGTGGGTGACGCTGTTCGAGCGCCATTCGCGCCAGGAGCAATCGGCCCACTTCCAGGTGGCCACGGCCGAGGTGGCGGCGGGTGGTGTGCTGCAGATTGCGCTGGTGGCCTTCGACCTGCAGGCGCAGACCGAACTGGTGCAGGTGCTGTTTTTCAAGTTCAACAAGGCCAAGACCTTGCTGAACTATTCCTCGGGCAAGGCCACCATCTACGAAGCCGCGCTGGCCGGCCAGCGTGAGGCCCTGGCCGCGCGGCTGGCGGCGTACCGCACGGCCTATGTGGGGCAGGTGAAGCTGCCGCCGCTGCCCGCCTTGCGGTCGCGCCGCAAACCCGCATGAGCCCCAGGCTGGTGAATCGCCGCTACCGTGCAGGCCTGATCACTGCCCGGAGACCGCAGCATGAGTGATGCGCCTGCCTACACCCCGCCCACCGTCTGGACCTGGAACAAGGCCAGCGGGGGGCGCTTTGCCAACATCAACCGCCCCATTTCCGGCGCGACGCATGACAAGGACCTGCCGGTGGGCCGCCATCCCCTTCAGCTGTATTCCTTGGCCACGCCCAATGGTGTGAAGGTGACGGTGATGCTGGAAGAGCTGCTGGCGCTGGGCCACGGCGGTGCGGAGTACGACGCCTGGCTGATCAAGATCAATGATGGCGACCAGTTCGGCAGCGGCTTTGTGGCCGTCAACCCCAACTCCAAGATACCGGCGCTGCTGGACCGCAGCGGGCCCGTGCCAGTTCGTGTATTCGAAAGCGGCGCCATCCTGCTGCACCTGGCGCAGAAGTTCGACGCCTTGCTGCCTGCCGAGCAACCCGCGCGTGCCGAATGCCTGAGCTGGCTGTTCTGGCAGATGGGCAGCGCGCCCTACCTGGGTGGAGGATTCGGCCACTTCTACGCCTACGCGCCGACGAAGATCGAATACGCCATCGACCGCTTTGCCATGGAAATCAAACGCCAGCTCGATGTGCTGAACCGCCGCCTGGCCCAGGGCCCGTACCTGGCGGGCGATGACTACACAGTCGCCGACATCGCCATCTGGCCCTGGTACGGCGCATTGGCCAAGGGCCAGTTGTACGAAGCGGGTGAGTTCCTGCAGGTGCACGAGTACACACATGTCGTGCGCTGGGCCGACCAGATCGCGCAGCGGCCGGCCGTGCAGCGTGGCCGCAGGGTCAACCGCACCTGGGGCCAGCCCGACAGCCAGTTGCCTGAACGGCACGAGGCCAGCGACTTCGACCCGCTGACCCCGCCATGAAGCTCACCCTGTACGACTGTGCCACCGCGCCCAGCCCGCGCCGAGCGCGCATCCTGCTGGCCGAAAAGGGCGTGGCCCACGACACCGTGCAGGTGGACCTGCGCAGTGGCGAACAGCTCAGCGACGCCTACCGCGCCATCAACCCGCAGTGCACCGTGCCCGCGTTGCGCACCGAAGACGGGCTGCTGCTGACCGACAACGCGGCCATCACCGCTTACGCCGAAGCGCGTCATCCGCAGCCGCCGCTGCTGGGCAGCACGCCGGCCGACAAGGCAGACATCGCCAGCTGGCAGTGGCGCATCGAATTCGAAGGCCTGCTGGCCGTGGCCGAGGCGCTGCGCAACGGTTCACCGGCAATGGCCAGTCGGGCGCTGCCAGGGCCGGTGGACTACGCGCAGATTCCTGAGCTGGCGCAGCGGGGACTGGCGCGGGTGCAGCAGTTTTTTGTGCTGCTCAACGATCACCTGGCGGCGCGCGACTTCATCGCTGGCGGGCAGTTCAGCATCGCCGACATCACGGCCGTTGTGGCGGTGGACTTTGCGCGCGTGGTGAAGGTCAAGCCGGGAGATGCACATCCGCACTTGCAGCGCTGGCGGGCGCGCATGGCTGAGCGGCCTTCGACAGCCTTGTGATCCGTCAGCTCAGGTCGCCGTCGACATAGATCCAGCGGCCGTCCTCGCGCACGAAGCGGCTGCATTCCTGCAGCCGGCTGGCACGGCCGCGGAACTTGCTGCGCGCCACGAAGGTGACTTCGGCGCGGTCCGGGCTCGGCACCGCATGGCGCTTGATGTCCAGCCCCAGCCACTGCACGCCGGGCTCGAAGGTGGTGGCTTCTGCCGGTCGTGTGCTGGGGTGCCAGGTGTCCTGCAGGTAGTCGCCCAGGCCCAGCACGTAGGCGCTGTAGCGGCTGCGCACCAGCGCCTCGGCCGTGGGCGCCTGCAGGTGCTCCGGGCCGCTGTGCCACAGGCCGCAGCAGGCGTCGTAGGCCCAGCCCGTGCCGCAAGGGCAGGTGGGTGGTGGGGCGGATCTGTGCTTCATGTGCGGGGTTCGCTGGCCAGCGGGTTTGCAGGCAGCTTGCCATACTCCAACCGCCTCACTGCTCACATTCATCTGCAACCGGACACTCAATATGCTCGACCTCCAGGCCGCTGCGCTGATTGCCCTGATGGCCGCGCGCAAGGTGCCACCCACGCACACCTTGACGCCACACGACGCGCGGCGGGCTTACCTGGACCGGCGTGGCTTCACGCAGCCCGACCCGCCCGCCGTGGCCCAAGTGCGCGCGCTCTGCACGACGGGCGGTGTGCCGCTGCGCCTGTACCGCCCAACGGGTGCCGACGCTGCGGCCGCGCTGCCGGCGATGGTTTACTTCCACGGCGGCGGCTGGACGATGGGCGACCTGGACACGCACGACGTGCTGTGCCGCCAGCTGTGCAGCGGTGCGGGCGTGGTGGTGATCGCGGTGGACTACCGCATGGGACCGGAACATCGCTTTCCTGCCGCCGTGCACGACTGCGTCGAGGCCACACGCTGGGTGCAATCGCAGGCCGCCGATCTGGGTCTGGACGCTACGCGGCTGGCCGTTGGCGGCGACAGCGCAGGTGGCAACCTGGCGGCCGTCGTGGCTTTGTCGCTGCGCGACGCAGCCGATGCTGCGGCCTGGGCGCCGCTGGCCTTCCAGCTGCTAATCTACCCCGCCACCGACATGCGCGCGCTGGCCCCTTCGCACCAGCGCAACGGCCAGGGCTATGTGCTCACGGCCGACACCATCGCCTACTTTCGTGGTCACTACATCGCCGACCCCGCGCAGTGGGCCGACTGGCGTGCGTCGCCGTTGCTGGCTGCCGACCATACGCACCTGCCGCCGGCCCTGGTGCTGACTGCCGGCTACGACCCGCTGGTGGACGAAGGCCGGCAGTACGCCGACAAGCTGTCTGCTGCCGGCACGCCCTGCCAGACCGTCTGTTTCGAACGCCAGATCCACGGCTTTCTGCCCATGAGTCGGGTGCTGGACGAAGCGCGCACGGCCGTGGCGCTGTGCGCGGCGGTGTTGAAAGAAGCGCTGTTCAAACCGACTGCCTGAGCAGCTGCCGAAAGCCGCCGAACAACCACGACCGCATGCCAAAGACCAGCGTGTAGGCGCGCCGGTCGCCTGGCGCCAGCTTCTGGTCGGCCAGGTGCTGCTGCGCAAAGTCCTGCGCCATGCGGCGCAAGCGTTCGTTGAACAGCTGCGCCTGCGCCGGGCTGATCTGCCCGTGCACCAGGGTCAGCAGTTCGCCCACGCCGCCGAAGTCGCCGCTGAAATAGTCGCTCACCGCGTGCTGGCGGAAGAACTGCATCACCGGGCCGTCGGGCCGCCAGCGGAAGGTCTTGTCGATCTTCAGGCGGTAGCGGTTGTTGGCGCGAAGTTCCAGAAAACCCAGCTTGTCCAGCGCCAGCAGGCAGGCCACGGCCTGCGGCTTGCTGATGGCGTAGACCTCGACGATCTGCTCCAGCGTCCACTGACTCAGCGCGCAGATGGCCGTCAGCAGCAGCTTGGGGTCGCGCACGACGGCACGTTCCTGTTCCAGCGTCATTTCCTGCTGCGCCGGGCTGGCCTGGGCCACCAGGCGCGCGAGCTCGGCGAAGTCCATCTTCAGCACCGCCAGCACCTCGTCGATGCGCGACAGCGGCATGTCGCCCTTGGCGAAGATGCGCTTGATGCTGCTCTCGGCCATGCCCAGCTCCACCGCCAGCTGCGCGTAGGTGATGCCGGCGCGGCGCAGTTCGGCCTTCAGCGTGGTGATCAGGTCCAGGGTGCTGCTCATGGGTGTCTCCAAGCGTCGACAAGTACCGCTTAACGATACCTGTTGTCCCACGAAGTGCCACGCCCCCTGGGGTGATGGATACCGTGAAGGCAATCGCAGAGACTGGCGCCGTGTTCAACAAAACTCTCACTGCCATGCAAACCCTCCGTCACGACACCCAGGCCTGGAAGCTCCAGGTGTGGGCCAGCTTTGCCACCGCCGTTGCGCTGGCCGGCACCGGCCTGGCCTGGTTGCCGGGGCAGGACCTGGACCGTGCCTTCATGTTCATGGGCTACCTGTTCACGCTGTCCACCGCCTTTGCGGTGTCGAAACACGTGCGCGACAACGAAGGCCGGCGCGTCGACACGCCGATGTGGGGCTGGGTGGTGTGGAGCGGCCTGGCGCTGGCCATGTCACTCACTGCCTGGGGCCTGTGGCGCATGGAGGTGAACCCCACCTACAAGGCGTTCCTGGGTGTCAGTTGGCTGTTCTTGGTTTCCACCGTGTTCACGCTGGCCAAGATGCTGCGCGATGCACACGAGGCTGCCCTGGCCGACGCACGTGGCCATCGCCACGAAGCGCAATGACCGTCAGACTTGAAGGAGAAACCTCATGAAGAAACTTGTTCTCGCCTCCGCCTTGTCGGTGACCTTGTCGCTGACCTTGTCGCTGACCCTGGCCTTCACGCTGGGCGGCACGGCCAGCGCCCACACGGGAGCATCCGAAGCCAGCGCCCTGTCGATGCTGCCGGTGGCCCTTTCGGTGGCCGCGCCCGTGGGCTTGTTGTCGGCCGGCGCGATGTTCACCGTGGTTGCCGTGGAAGCGGTGTCCGAGGGCACGGTGTGGGTGCTGGAACGTGCGTCGGACGGCGCCCGGGCCAGCGTCACGCTCGGCGCCTATGCGGCGGGCGGTGTGTCGGTGCTGTCGGGCACGGCCGTGGTGGCCACGGCCTTCAGTGCCGGCTGGGTGCTGTCGGCCGCCGGCAAGGCCATCGCCTTCATCCCCAATGAAGTGGGCAAGGCGCTGCTGTACAACGAACGGGTGACACGATGAGAGCACTGACCCTGGCCCTGACCACCGCAGCGCTGCTGACCGCGGGCGTGACGACCCCGGCCCGCGCTGGCCGCACCTGCGAGGTCAGCTTGCCCACCGCCACCAATGTGCAGCGTTCGCTTGAACTGGCGCAGCGCACGGCACAGGCCCTGCATGCCAGCGGCGCGCAGGTGGTGGTGCTGGCCCGCGCCGGCCAGGACCTGGGCAAGTACGGCCTGCGCTGGAGCCACCTGGGCCTGGCCTACCGCGACGGTGCGCTGTGGAAGGTGGTGCACAAGCTCAACCAGTGTGGCAGCGCGCGCGCCGACCTGCACCGCCAGGGCCTGGGCGAGTTTTTCCTGGACGACCTGCACCAGTACCAGGGTGCCTTCGTCGTGCCCGACGCTGCCATCCAGGCGCGTCTGCTGCCGCTGCTGCAGGACAACCGCCGCGTCGCCGCGATGCACACGCCGGCTTACAGCATGGTGGCCTACCCCTGGGGGCAGCAGTACCAGCAGAGCAACCAGTGGGCCATCGAGACACTGGCGCATGCCCAGGAGCCCGGCGCCGCCACGCGTGAACGTGCCCAGGCCTGGTTGCGCTTCAAGGGCTACGAGCCCACGGTGCTGCGCATCGGCACGCTCACGCGCCTGGGCGGACGTTTGACGGCGGCCAACATCGCCTTCGACGACCACCCGGACGACAAGCGCTACAGCAGCCGCATCGAAACCGTCACCGTCGATTCCGTCTTCGCCTGGCTGCAGCGGGCCGGCATGGCGCAGCCGGTGCAGGTGGTGAATTGAAGGTCATCCCAGTGAAAGGCACCGCATGAACCGCCGCCACCTTTTGATGGGCTGCTGCGCAGCGCTGGGCGTGGGCCTGTTCACGGGCCTGGGCGCTATGGGAGTCATGGGCGCCAAGTCATTGCGCAACCCCTGCCGTGGCACGCTGCCCCGCGAACTGGCGCAGCACGACACCGTGCTTGCTGCGCTGCAAGGCCTGGACATGGCGCGTGTGGTGGACACCCACGCCCACCTGCTGGGCACCGGCGACGCCGGCAGCGGTTGCAGCATCCACCCCAGCATGCACCAGTGGTGGCACCCGGGCGAGGTGCTGCGCCGCCGCGGCATCCTGAACGCGGCGTGTGTGCCGGCCGACGCACCGTCCATCGACCGGGCCTACGTGCAGCGCCTGCTGGACCTGGCCGCCGACTTTCCGGCCGGCGCACGCTGGTGGCTGTTTGCCTTCGAGCAGGCGCACGACGACGCCGGCCGGCCCGACCCGAACCACAGCACCTTCCACGTACCCGATGCCTACACCGCGCAAATCGCTGCGCAACATGCCGACCGCTTCGACTGGGTGGCCTCGATCCACCCTTACCGCGCCGATGCGCTGCAGCGCCTGGATGCCGCGCTGGCCGCAGGCGCGCTGGCCGTGAAGTGGCTGCCCAGCGCCATGAACATCGACCTGCGCGACCCGCGCTGCCGACCCTTCTGCGAACGGCTGGCACGCGCCGGGCGGCCGCTGATCGTGCACTGTGGCGAAGAGAAAGCCGTGCCCGGTGCGGGACGCGATGAACTGGGCAACCCGCTGCATGTGCGCCACGTGCTGGCGCACGGTGTGCAGGTGGTCATGGCGCATTGCGGGTCGCTGGGTCATGCCATCGACGAAGACCTGAAATCGCGCCCCGAGGTGCCGGCCTTCGGGCTGTTTGCGCGGGTCATGGACGAATCCGAAAATGCCGCACAGGGCGGCCGCCTGCTGGGCGACATCTCGGCCGTGTTCCAGCGCAACCGCAGCGACACCGTCTGGCGCACGCTGCTGCAGCGCGACGACTGGCATGGCCGCCTGCTGCACGGGTCCGACCACCCGCTGCCGGGTGTGATGCCACTCTTCAGCCTGCCCAAGCTGCAGCGCGCCGGCCTGCTGCAGCAAGCCGACATCGACGTGCTGACCCGCGTGCGCGAGCACAACCCGCTGCTCTTCGAGCTGGTGCTGAAACGCCGCCTGCGTGCAGGTTCCGCACAACTGCCGGCCGCTGTGTTCGAGGGCCGCGCGCTGGCGTCTGCAGTCCGCCCGGCTTGAACAGCCCAAGAACGAGATGAACACACCCGTGACCGCTGAACATCCCAACCAGTTCGCGCTGCTCGGCCAGCGCCGCTTCGGCCCCTTCTTCTGGGTGCAGTTTCTTGGCGCCGGCAACGACAACGTCTTCAAGTTTGCGTTCACGGTGCTGGTCACCTACCAGTTGCAGGTGCAGTGGCTGCCGGCCAGCATGGCCGGGCTGGTGATCGGTGCGCTGTTCATCTCCCCGTACCTGCTGTTCAGCGCCACCAGCGGACAACTGGCCGACAAGTACCCCAAGGAGGTGCTGATCCGCTTCGTCAAGAGCCTGGAGATCGCCATCATGGCGGTGGCGGGCTTGGGCTTCATGCAACAGAACGTGCCGCTGCTGCTGGCCTGCGTGTTCTTGATGGGGCTGCACAGCACGCTGTTCGGACCGGTGAAGTTTGCCTACCTGCCGCAGCACCTGAACGAACGTGAACTCACGGGTGGCAACGGCATGGTCGAGATGGGCACCTTCGTGGCCATCCTGCTGGGCAACGTGGCCGGCGGCCTGCTCATCGCCGTGCCGCAGGTGGGCCCCACCTACGTGGCGGCGGCCTGCCTGGCACTGGCCGTCGCGGGCCGTGTGCTGGCGCAGGCGGTGCCGGTGTCGCCGGCCACCGATCCCACGCTCACCATCAACTGGAACCCCTTCACCGAAACCTGGCGCAACCTGACGCTGGCGCATGGCAACCGGGTGGTCTTTCGCTCGCTGCTGGGCATCAGCTGGATGTGGTTCTTCGGCGCGGTTTTCCTGAGCCAGTTTCCCAGCTTCGCACGCGATGTGCTGCACGGCAACGAACAGGTGGCATCGCTGCTGCTGGTGGTGTTTTCCATCGGCATCGGCATCGGCGCGCTGCTGTGTGAAATGCTCAGCCGCCGCCACGTGGAAATCGGCCTCGTGCCGCTGGGCGCCATCGGCATGAGCGTGTTCAGCATCGACCTGTACTTCGCCTCGCGCGGCCTGCCGTCGGCCACGTCATTGACGTTGTCGCAGTTTTTGGCGCAGCCCGCGCACTGGCGCGTGCTGGCCGACCTGGGTTTGCTGAGCCTGTTTGCCGGCATCTACAGCGTGCCGATGTACGCGCTGATCCAGATCCGCAGCCAGCCCACGCACCGGGCGCGCATCATCGCGGCCAACAACATCCTGAACGCGCTGTTCATGATCGTCAGCAGCGTGGGTGTGGGCGCGCTGCTGGCGGCGGGTTTCACCATCCCGCAGGTCTTCCTGGTCGTGGGCCTGCTGAACGCGGTGGTGGCCTTCTACATCTTCCTGCTGGTGCCCGAGTACCTGCTGCGGTTCCTGGCCTGGCTGCTCACGCACGTGGTCTACCGCTTCAAGGTGCGCGGCGACGAACACATCCCGGCGCAGGGCGCGGCCATCCTGGTGTGCAACCACGTCAGCTTTGTCGACGCGGTGCTGCTGATGGCCGCCAGCCCGCGGCCCATCCGTTTCATCATGGACCACCGCATCTTCGCCACGCCGGTGCTGGGCACGCTGTTCCGTCTGGGCAAGGCGATTCCCATCGCGCCGCACAAAGATGACCCAGCGGCCTACGAACGCGCCTTTGCCCAGGCGCGGCGGGTGCTGGACGACGGTGAACTGCTGTGCATCTTCCCTGAAGGCGGCCTCACCCGCGACGGCGAGCTGGGTCAGTTCAAGGGCGGGGTGATGAAGATCCTGCAGACGCACCCGGTGCCCGTGGTGCCGATGGCGCTGAGCAAGCTGTGGGGCAGTTTCTTTTCACGCGCGGAAAGGGGCACGGCGATGGTGCGGCCCTTCCGGCGCGGGCTGTTCAGCCCCGTGGGCCTGACGGCGGGTGCTGCATTGCCGGCGGCGCAGGTGACACCGGCGGGGCTGCGCGAGCGGGTGGCGGGCTTGCTGGCGGCGTGACGGGCGGACGGGCGGGCCTCGGCGGTCAACTGCCGTCGGACAGCAGCGGCGGCTGCGTCAGGTCGGCGTCGACATCCATCAGCACGCTGGCCAGTTCCAGCGTGCGCCACAGCGGCGCCGGCATCTGCCGGATGGCCTCGGGCGTGCGGGCCTGGGCGATCCAGGCCCTGATCTCTTCGTGCTGGATGGGTGTCAGCAGCTTGCGACTCAACATCTCGTCCAATGTCTGCACACCTGTCCTTCGGGGCTGGCTGGGCCAGGCCGGTTCGGCCCTGGGGGCATCGTAGCCGGCTGTTGACGTGCCGCACCCGCCTGCTCGTCTGGCCCGCCTGAACCCGGGGGGGTTGAAACGTGCACGGTGCCGCTTGCCTGAAAAACTGTATGAACGTACAGTATTCTGGTGCCACTTTCCCTTTTCCATTCACCTACCCAGGCCCAGCTCGCACCCGAAGCGCTGCACCCGGCCTTGTGGCGCGCGCACCAGCTGGGCCGGCCGCTGGGGCCGTCACTGGGCGTGGTGGCCAGCGGCTACGGCGAGCTGGACGCCCAGTTGCCCGGCGGCGGCTGGCCGGCCCGGGTGCTGACCGAACTGCTGCTGCCGCATGCCGGCGTGGGTGAACTGCGCCTGCTGGCGCCCGCGCTGGCGGGGCTGCAACAGCAGCAGCGCGGCGTGATGTGGTTCGACCCGCCGGCCGCGCCCAGCGCCTGGGTGCTGGCGGCGCTGGGCATCGACCTGCGGCAGTTGGTCATCGTGCAGTCGCGGCAGGCGGTGCTGGGGCGGGTCAAGGGCCCGGCGCGGCGCCAGTTGCCGGCGGCCGACATCCTGTGGGCGCTGGAGCAGGCGCTGAAAAGCGGTCACCTGGGTGCCGCCGTGGCCTGGTTGCCGGCGCGGCTGCCGGCCGACGCGCTGCGCCGCCTGCAACTGGCGGCGCAGGCCCATGACGGGCCGGTTTTCCTGCTGCGCGACGTGCAAGAGCGCAACCGCCCCAGCGCCGCGCCGCTGCGCCTGCTGCTGTCCAGCGCCGGGCCCGATTTGCTGCGCGTGGCGCTGCTCAAGCGGCGCGGCCCGCCGCTGGCCCAAGCCCTGGTGCTGGCCCTGGCCGCCGTGCTGTCGCCGCCGACTTTGGCGCGTGCGCAGCGCCTGGCCGAAGCGACGCGGCTGCCCTTGCCGCAGTGACGTGTGATGACGTGTGATGACGTGCAGTGACACGATCCCTACCGTCTGGTCTCCATTCTTCTCTCTTCAGTCTTCCGAAAGCCTTGCCATGACCCAACACCACGCCAGCGGCAGCTTCGTCTTGCAGCACACCGGCCAGCACACCGGCCTCATGCGCGCCCCAAGGCCGGCCGAGGCCGGCCGTCCCCCAAGGGGATCAAGGAAAGTGGCAAAGCCACATTTCCTTCAGAGCCGCGGTGACAAGCAGCTCACCATCACCGTGGTGCCCGACTCCGGCACCGAAGGGCTGCCGGGGCTGGAAGGCCGGCTGGACATCCGCATCGCCCAGGGCCAGCACTTCTACGCCTTCGACAACGCGCTGCCTTGACCCGGCCGCACGCGCCGCACGCGCCGTACCCGTCCGCACCCATGCCACGCGCTGCCCGCATGCTCTGGCTTGCCCTGCACCTGCCGCTGCTGCCACTCGAGGCCTTCTGCGCCACCTTGTCGGCGCAGGACGCGGCGCGGCCGGTGGCGCTGGTGGCCGATCACCGCGTCATCCAGGTCAACACGGCGGCGGCTGAACGCGGCCTGCGGCCCGGCATCAAGCGCGCCACGGCGCTGGTGCTGGCCGCCGAGCTGCTGATCGCCGACAGCCAGCCCCATCACGAGGCTCGCGAGGCCGCCGCGCTGCGCGCCGTGGCCCACGCGGCGCTGGCCTTCACGCCCATGGTGTGCCTGCACGGCGCGCAGACCGTGCTGCTGGACGTGCAGTCCAGCCTGCGCCTCTTTGGCGGCCTGGCCGCGCTGCTGCAGCGGCTGCAGGCCGCGCTGGTGCCACTGGGGCATCGGGTGCAGGTGGCCGCCGCGCCCACTGCGCTGGGTGCGGCGCTGCTGGCGCAGTGGCACCCGCGCGGTCTGGCAGACCTGGTAGGGGGGCGCCACGCCACCGTGCTGCCGGCCTTGCAGGCGCTGCTGCTGCAGGCCCCCGTGCACCTGCTGGGCCCCGGCCGTGAACACCGGGAAGCCCTGCAGGGCATGGGTCTGCACACGCTGGCCGACCTGCAGGCGCTGCCGCGCACGGGCCTGGCGCGGCGCTTCGGCGAAAACCTGCTCGATGAGCTGGACCGCGCGCTGGGCCGGCAGCCCGACCCGCGCCAGCCGCTCGCGCTGCCGGCCGTGTTCGACAGCCAGCTGGAACTTTTCGCCCGCGCCGACACCACCGACCAGGTCCTGCACGGCGCCAGTGTGCTGCTGGCGCGGCTGGTGGCCTGGGCTCAGGCGCGCCACGCCCGCGTGGCCGCCTTCACGTTGCGCATGCTGCACGAGCGGTCGCGCCAGGTGCTGACCCCCGCCACCGAGCTGCGCATCGAACTGGCTGAACCGGCGCTGGACGCCGCGCACCTGCAAGGCCTGCTGCGCGAGAGGCTGGGCCGGCTGGAACTTGTCGCGCCCACGCTGGACCTGCAGCTGCACTGCAGCCAGCTGGTGGCCGGCCCCATGCCCAACGGTGAACTGTTCCCCACCCGCAGCAGCCAGGCCGAAGGCCTGACGCGGTTGCTGGAACGCTTGCGTGCGCGTTTGGGCGACGAGCAGGTGCTGCGCCTGGAGGTGGTGGCCGACCACCGGCCCGAACACGCCAGCCGCACCGTGCCGGCCCAGGGTGAATGTGCGTCGGCCGTGTCGCTGGCGCCTGCAACCCGCGCCGACGCGGCACTGCCACTGCACCATCCCGCCTGGTTGCTGCCAGAACCGCTGCCGCTGGCCGAACGCGACACCTTGCCGATGCTGCAGGGCCGACTGCTGCAACTGGTGAGCGGCCCCGAGCGCATCGAAAGCGGCTGGTGGGACGGCGACGCCGTGGCGCGTGACTACTACATCGCGCAGGCGCACGACGGCGCGCTGGTGTGGGTCTACCGCGGCCGCCTGCCTGGCCAGCCGGGTGAAGTGACGTGGCACCTGCAGGGGCTGTTCGGCTGAAGCTGCCTGCACCGGCCCATGCGATAGTCCCGCCCCGTGAACGACCTCGACACCGAAGAGTACCCCGCGCCCACCTGGCGCAAACGCCTGCTGGTGCTGCTGATGGCGGTGGCCACGGCCGGCACCATCGTGTGGGTGCTGACGATTCCGCCCACGCCCGTGCCGCGTGCATTGGTGCCACCACCGGCCGACGTGCCACGCTGCAGCCGGGGCCAGACGCAGGGCTGCGTGGGCGGCATGGCCAGTGTCATCGTGGCGCCCGCTGCAGCGCCCTCCGCGCCGCGCTGAATCGGCTCAGCGCAGATCGATCACGAAACGCAGGCCCGGCTTGCCACCGTACGCGGCGTCTTTGGTGAAGGTTTCCAGCAGCACGCCGCCATTGGCCACGATGACACGCTGGGAAACCAGGTTGTCGGGGTCGGTGGTGATCTCCACCGACGCCAGACCTTGTGCACGTGCCAGCGGCAGCACCAGGCCCAGCGCGCGCGTGGCGTGGCCCAGCCCGCTCTTCCAGGGCACCACCGCGTAGCCGATGTGGCCCAGCACGTGCGGTGGCAGCGCGGCGCCGTCTGCGGCCCAGCGCAGGCCGATGCTGCCGCAGAAGCCGGCGCCGCTGTCGTCAGCGTCCCAGATCCAGCGCTGCAGGCCGGGGATGCGGGCGCGTTCGCTGCCATCGGGCAGCTTCACGGGCGGGCCCTTGGCTTCGGGGTCGTCGGTGGTCTGGAAATAGACCTCGGGTTCGCTGTCCAGGCGGGCCAGCGTCTCTTGCGCGGCCGCTGCGCCACGCACGTTGTCGGCCGACCAGCCGCGTTCCAGCGCCGCGCGAAAACCCGGCAGCAGCGCGGGGGTGGGGCGCAGCAGGCGGGTCGGGATCAAGGCCAATTCAGGGCCAATTCAGGGTCGGTCGGCGGACGCCTGCAGCCGGAGCAGCGGTGTGCCGTTGTCCGACAGCAGCAGCAACTGACCACCTTCCAGCCGCCAGGCGCGCACCTCGGACATGGCTTTCAGAAAACGCGATTCGCTGCCATCGTCCGGAAAGCAGGCGCGGCGGGTGGACACCACGCTGCCGAAGCTGAGCTTGTTGCCATCCAGCGTGTAGCTGCCATTGATGCGGTTGCAGCCGGCATAACCGCTGACACGTGCGGCCTGCGGGTCCAGCTTCAGGCTGGGCACCGCCGGCGCGTCGGGGCCGGTGCCGACCGGGCCTTGTGACCAGGTGGTGCCGCGCAGCGGCGGGTCGGCGGCCGTGGCGCAGCCGGTAGACAAGCCCAGCGCCATGGCCAGTACCCCTGTGATGAGCACGCGCCGGTTCGTGGCGCCGATGTGCTGTTGGCTGTCTGTGATCTGTGGCAAGCGCCTTCTCCGGCCAACTTCGGGACCCACGACCCTAGCGCACTTCAGGCGCCGCCGCAGCATGGGATCATGCCGGGGCCAGCACCGTCAGCAACCAGCGCTGCAGGTCCTGCACCTCTTCCATACAGACCGAGTGTTCCATCGGGTAGTCGTGCCACGCCAGCGGCTGACCCAGCTGCTGCAGCAGGTCTCGGCCCGCGGTGCCGCGGCTCAGGCTCACCACGCCGTCGCTGCGGCCGTGGCCCAGGAAGACCGGTGCAAGCGCGTTGGCGTCCTTGCGCTCGGCGGCGGTGGTGTCGGCCAGCGGCACGTAGCCCGACAGGCCCACCAGGCCTGCCAGGCGCTGCGGGTAGCGCAGGCCCGCACCCAGCGTGACGGCGCAGCCTTGCGAAAAGCCGCCCAGCACGATGCGGTGGGCAGGCACGCCGCGCTGCACTTCGCGGTCCAGCAGCGCATGCACCTGGGCAAACGACTCGCGCAGCCCGGCGGCGTCTTCGCGACGCACCAGGTCAGCGCCCAGGATGTCGTACCAGGCCCGCATCTGGTGGCCCCCATTGATGGTCACCGACCGCACGGGCGCACGCGGGAAGACCCAGCGCACAGGGCCGATCGCGCCCAGCTTCATCTCGTCGGCGAAGGAAAGAAAGTCGGTGCCGTCGGCGCCCAGGCCGTGCAGGATGACGATGGTCGCCTTGGGTTCGGCCCCGGGGTGCAGTTCGATGGTTTGCAGGTTCATGTCTTTGATGATTCTTCAGTACGACAAACCCATGGCCGAGCGCACGTCCTTCATCGTCTGGCGTGCCACCGTACGCGCGCGCTCGGTGCCCATCTCGACGATCCAGTGCACCTGCTTGGGGTTGGACAAGTAGCCTTCGGCACGTTCGCGCCAGGGCTGCTGTTCCTGAATCACGGCGTCGATCACCGGCTGTTTGCAATCCAGGCAGCCGATGCCGGCGGTGGTACAGCCCTTCACCACCCAGTCCTTCGTGGCCTCGTCGCTGTACAGCTTGTGGAACTGCCAGACGGGGCACTTCTCGGGGTTGCCAGGGTCGGTGCGGCGCACGCGTGCGGGGTCGGTGACCATGCCGCGGATCTTCTTCGTCACCTCGGCCGGTTCGTCGCGCATCAGCACCGCGTTGCCGTAGCTCTTGCTCATCTTGGTGCCGTCCAGGCCCGGCAGGCGCAGCACCTCGGTGTGCAGGGCCTGCGGTTCGGTCAGGATGCTCTTGCCCGCGCCCTTCAGGTGGCCCAGCAGCAGTTCGCTGTCTTCTTCGGTCCATCCAGCCACGCTGGCCGCAGCCTTCCTGACCATGCCTTCGCCCTTGGCCAGGGCTTCGGCGCTACCGGTTTCACCGAAGGCCTTGCGCTGCTTGTCGTAGTAGCGCGCGTCGTCCTTGGCCAGCTTGGCGATCTTGGCGATCGCAGCGGCGATCTTGGTTTCGAAGTCGGCCGAGCGGCCGTACAGGTTGTTGAAGCGGCGTGCCACCTCGCGCGTCAACTCGACATGCGAGGACTGGTCTTCGCCTACGGGCACGTGGTTGGCTTTGTAGATCAGGATGTCGGCCGCCTGCAGCAGCGGGTAGCCCAGAAAGCCGTAGGTCGCCAGGTCGCGATCCTTCAGCTTTTCAATCTGGTCCTTGTAGGTGGGCACCCGTTCCAGCCAGCCCAGCGGCGTGCCCATGGCCAGCAGCGTGAACAGCTCGGCGTGTTCGGGCAGGCGGCTCTGGATGAAGATGGTGCAGCGGTCGGGGTCCAGGCCCGCAGCCAGCCAGTCGATCACCATGTCGTAGACGTAGCGCTCCATCACCTCGCGCTCTTCGTAGTGCGTGGTCAGCGCGTGCCAGTCGGCCACGAAGTAAAAACACTCGTGGGTGTCTTGAAGCTGCACCCAGTTCTTCAATGCGCCGTGGTAGTGGCCGAGGTGCAGCGCGCCGGTGGGGCGCATGCCGGAGAGGACTCGCGATCGCATGAGGTGGAGGTGCAGGTGGACGACGGCGCTGATTGTCTCAGGCTGTCTCAGGCGGCACGCCTAAACTTCCTGCCCAGCATGCACAAGCGCATCGTCATCCTCGTCTCCGGTCGCGGCTCCAACATGGAAGCCATCGTGCGCTGCTGCGCCGAACAGCGCTGGCCGGCGCAGGTGGCCGCGGTCATCGCCAACAGGCCGGCAGCCGGGGGTCTGGTCTTTGCGGCCAGGCAGGGCATTGCCACGGCGGTGCTGGACCACAAGGCCCACGCCACACGCGAGGCCTTCGATGCGGAACTGGCCCGTGTGATCGACGGCTTCGCGCCCGACCTGGTGGTGCTGGCCGGCTTCATGCGCATCCTGGGCACGGCTTTCGTGCAGCACTACGCCGGCCGCCTGCTCAACATCCACCCCTCGCTGTTGCCCGCCTTCCCAGGGCTGCACACGCACCGACGGGCATTGGCAGCGGGCTGCAAGGCCGTGGGCGCCACGGTGCACCTGGTGACGTCCGAGCTGGACCACGGTCCGATCGTCATGCAAAGCGTGGTTCCCGTGCGGCCGGGTGACGACGAAGAGGCGCTGGCAGCGCGGGTGCTGGCCACCGAACACGTGATCTACCCCCTGAGCGTGCGCTGGTTTGTCGAAGGCCAGCTGGTGGTCGAAGGTGGCCTGGTGCGACACACAGGCGGTGCCTCGCAGGTGCTAATCTGAACCAGTGTCAGTCGCCCACGCGCACAAAGCGCGGTTGCTTCACGCCGGCGATCACCACGTCCTCGAAGAACATCCCATAGGGGCGCACCCAGTCGCCGCTGGCGCGGTACAGCGGCCGGTACAGCACCAGCGGCTCCAGCGTCTCGCTATGGCGCACGACGCCCAGCAACTGGTAGTCCAGGCCTTTGTAGTGGCGATAGCGGCCGGGCGTTGCCAGGGGCAGGGGAGCAAGGTCGTCCATGGGTGGGCAGGATAATCGGGCCCATGCACCCGAACGCTCTTCTTGACCTGACCACCGAACTGCTGCGCTCCGTGCTCAAGCTCGACGCTCCGGCCGATGGCCTGGTGTCGCAGTTTTTCCGCAAGCACCGCGACCTGGGCACCCGCGAGCGCCACACGCTGGCCGAGACCACCTACACCGTGCTGCGCCAGCGCCAGCTGTTCCTGCACTTGGCGGCGCAAGGCAAGTTCGGCGGCCAGACCAGCCCGCTGGAGCGCCGCCTGGCCATCCTGGCCTGGCAGGGCAACGAGGCCTTCCTTCGCGGCGCGCTGAGCCCGCTGGAGCAGACCTGGCTGGCTGAGGTCAGCCAGATCGACCGCAGCGCATTGCCCGACAAGCTGCGCCACAACCTGCCCGACTGGCTGGCCAACCCGCTGCGCGAACAGCTGGGTGATGAGTTCTGGCCTCTGGTGGAAGAGTTGTCGCGCCCGGCGCCGCTGGACCTGCGCGTGAATGCCTTGAAGGGCAAGCGCGAAGAGATGCAACGCACGCTGGCCGAAGCCGGCATCGAGGCGCTGCCCACGCCCCATTCCCCCTGGGGCCTGCGCATCCAGGGCAAACCGGCGCTGAGCAAGCTGCCGGTGTTCACGGGCGGCGGTATCGAAGTGCAGGATGAAGGCAGCCAGTTGCTGGCGCTGATCACCGACGCCAAGCGCGGCGAGATGGTGGTGGACTTCTGCGCCGGCGCCGGCGGCAAGACACTGGCGCTGGGCGCATCCATGCGCAACACCGGGCGGCTGTACGCCTTCGACACCTCGGGCCACCGCTTGGAGGCGTTGAAGCCCCGGTTGGCGCGCAGCGGCTTGTCCAACGTGCATCCGGCGCAGATCGCCCACGAGCGCGATGACCGGGTCAAGCGGCTGGCCGGCAAGATCGACCGTGTGCTGGTCGACGCACCCTGTTCAGGCCTGGGCACCCTGCGCCGCAACCCGGATCTGAAGTGGCGGCAGAGCCCGAAGGCGCTTGAAGAGCTGCAGGCCAAGCAGACGGCCATCCTGGCCAGCGCGGCGCGGCTGCTCAAGCCCGGCGGCCGGCTGGTGTACGCCACCTGCAGCCTGCTGCAAGTGGAAAACGAACGTGTGGCCGATGCCTTCACCGAAGCCCATGCAGCCGACTTCGAGCCACTGCCAGCGCTGGCCGCTCTGGAAGCGGCCCGGGTCGACGACCCGGCCCGGCTGGTCTCCGGCACCTACCTGCGGCTATGGCCGCACCGACACCATACCGACGGTTTTTTTGCTGCGATCTGGCAAAAGCGTTGAAATCGGGTCTCGGCGCCGCCATCTGAGTTGATCTGACGCAAAGCCGTGGGCCGATCACCCTATCTGGGCAGGTCCCACTAGGCAATTGCCACAACGCCTGCGGCACGCCCGCCCGTACAATCGGGTTGTAACTTTTTTCTTGGGCAAGGATCTATTGATGGACCAACTCTGGCTGACGCACGACACTCTTGTGACCTGGCTGTCGCACGGGCTGCTGGAGGCGTCTTGGTGGCAGATCGTGCTGTACACGCTGGTGACGACGCACATCACCATCTCGGCGGTCACGATCTTTCTGCACCGCGCGCAGGCGCACCGTGCGCTGGACCTGCACCCCAGCGTGTCGCACTTCTTTCGCGCCTGGCTGTGGATCGGCACCGGCATGCTCACGAAGGAATTCGTGGCCGTGCACCGCAAGCACCACGCCAAGTGCGAAACCGTTGAAGACCCGCACAGCCCGCAGCAAAAGGGCCTGAAGGCGCTGTTGCTGACCGGTGTGGAGCTCTACAAGGTCGAAGCCGCGAACAAGGAAACGCTGGTCAAGTACGGCCACAACACGCCGGACGACTGGGTTGAGCGCAACGTCTACAGCCGCTTCACGTGGCAGGGCGTGGGCCTGATGCTGATCTTGAACCTCACCCTCTTCGGTGCCATCGGCGCCGTCGTGTGGGCCGTGCAGATGGTGTGGATTCCCTGGTGGGCCACCGGCATCATCAATGGCGTGGGTCACTACTGGGGCTATCGCAACTTTGAAGCGCCAGACGCATCGACCAATGTCTCGCCCTGGGGCATCCTGATCGGCGGCGAAGAACTGCACAACAACCACCACACCTACCCCACGTCGGCCAAGTTCTCGGTCAAGCCCTATGAGTTTGACGTGGGCTGGATGTACATCCGCGGCATGGAAATGCTGGGTCTGGCGCATGTGAAGAAGGTGCCGCCCAAGCTGGCGCTGGGTGGTGTGCGCCCGGTGGCCGACGGCAAGACGCTGGAAGCTGTCATCAACAACCGCTACGAGGTGATGGCCCACTACGCCACCGAACTCAAGCGTGCGGTGAGTGCCGAAGTGGTGCGCCTGAAGGCGCAAGGCCCGACCGACGGCGCGTTGCTGCGCCAGATGCGCCTGGCGCAAGCCTGGCTGCACCGCGATGACGACAGGATCCCGCAGGGCGTCAAGCCCAGCCTGCAGGCGGCGCTGGGCGAAAGCCCGGTGCTGGCCAAGCTGGTGGCCATGCGGGAAGAACTGCGTGCGCTGTGGACCCGCACCGGTGTGTCGGCCGAACAGTTGGTGGTGGACTTGCAAGCCTGGTGCCGCAAGGCAGAAGAAAGTGGCATCGCCGCGCTGCAGGAGTTTTCGATGAAGCTACGCGCGGCCCACGCCTGACGCTGCAAGGCTTCCGTGCCACAAAGCCCGCCACCTGGCGGGCTTTGTGCTTTTCAGGCGATGTCCATGGCATGCACGCCAAAACTGCCGCGCCTGCGGTCCTGGAAGAACAACTCCAGCGTCTGCCGCACGGTGCGAAAGGCCAGCAGGTCCCAGGGAATTTCGTCTTCGCGGAACAGCCGCGCTTCCAGGCTCTCGGGGCCGGGGTCCAGTGAGGTGTCCAGCATGCGCGCCCGGTAGAACAGGTGCACCTGCCCCACACGCACGACATTCATCACGCTGAACAGGCCCTGCATTTCGACCTTGGCGCCGGCTTCTTCGATGGTCTCGCGCAGCGCGCCATCCGCGGTGCTCTCGCCCAGCTCCATGAAGCCCGCAGGCAACGTCCACAAGCCATGGCGCGGTTCGATGGCGCGACGGCACAGCAGCACCTGGTCGCCCCATACCGGTACCGTGCCCACCACATTGAGCGGGTTTTCGTAGTGGACTTCGCCGCAGACCGTGCAGATGGCGCGCTCTCGGTTGTCGTCGGGCGGCACACGGTACTGCGTGGCATTGCCGCACACGCGGCAGTGCTGGATGCGGCGGGGCAATAGCATGTGCGGCAGTGTAGCGGCGACCTTTGGGCCGCAGGGTCCAGGTCCGGCGTGCATGGCATGATCGGCGAAGGTCTTTGTCCTTCACTGGCCGCGAGCCACCTTAATTTTTCATGAAGCGCTGATGGCCATGGAACTCTTCAACTACTACCGCTCGTCGGCATCGTTTCGCGTTCGCATTGCACTGGCACTGAAGGGCCTGGACTACGACTACAAGTCCGTGCACCTGGCCAAGAACGAACAGTTCAACGAGTCCTACGCTGCCGTCTCTGCGGCCCGACTGGTGCCACTGCTGCGTGATGGCGAACACACGCTGACGCAGTCCATGGCCATCATCGAGTACCTGGACGAAACCCACCCACAGCCGCCACTGCTGCCGGGCACGCCGGCCGAACGTGCTCGCGTGCGCGCGCTGGCGCAGGACATCGCCTGCGAAATTCACCCGCTGAACAACTTGCGCGTGCTGCGCTACCTGGTGAAGGACATCAAGGTCAGCGAAGACGACAAAAACCGCTGGTACCGGCACTGGGTGGAAACCGGTCTGGAAGTGGTCGAAAGCCGCCTGGCCGAGCGACCTGGCACCTACTGCCACGGCGACACGCCCACGCTGGCCGACTGCGTGCTGGTGCCGCAGATCTTCAACGCGCGCCGCTTCGATTGCCGCACCGAGCACGTGCCGAACGTGATGCGTGTTTTCGATGCGTGCATGCAGTTGCCGGCCTTCGAGCAGACGCGGCCCGAAAACTGCCCAGACGCCGAGTAGTCCGCGCCCGCGCGTCTTCATTGCCCCGGTGTCGATGAGCCCGCCTCTGCTGCGCCCCGATTGGCAGGCCCCCAGCGGTGTGCAGGCGGCGATGAGCACACGTGCCGGGGGTGTCAGCGGTGCGCCATGGAACAGCCTGAACCTGGGCGTGGCCGTGGGCGACGCGCCCGCCGCCGTGGTTGACAACCGGGCGCGGTTTGCTGGTGCATTGGGGGCGCGGCCGGTCTGGTTGCGCCAGGTGCACGGCGTGAACGTGCTGCGGCTGGACGAAACGTCTGCCGATGCGCCCGACGAACCTGCGGATGCCGCCTGGACCTCTGCCCGCGGTGTCGCCTGCACCGTGCAGGCAGCCGACTGCCTGCCGGTGCTGTTTGCCGCCCGCGACGGCAGCGCGGTGGCGGCCGCTCACGCTGGCTGGCGCGGCCTGGCGGCGGGCGTGCTGGAGTCGACCCTGCAAGCGCTGCAGCAGGGCGCCGGCGTGCACACGATCGATGTCCAGGTGTGGCTGGGCCCGTGCATCGGCCCCAGGCAATTCGAGGTCGGCGCTGATGTGCTGCACGGTTTTGGCGTGCAGCCTCCGATCCCCGCGGACCGCCAGGATCACCCGCTGTTCAAGCCCTGCACGCGCCGCGACGGTTCTCCGGGCTGGCTGGCCAACCTGCAAGGGCTGGCCGAGTTGCGCCTGCGCGCCGCCGGCGTGCAACATCTCAGCCGCCTGGCGCTCTGCACCGTGGAAGACCCCTCAGCGTTCTTTTCCTTCCGGCGTGATGGCGTCACCGGCCGCCTGGCCGCCGCCGTCTGGCTCAGCTGAAGCGGCGGCCTCTTCGGCGCGCCGCTGACGCCTGCGCAATGGCGTGCCCATGATGTAGAGCAGCACGCTCAGGGGCAGCACCCCGTACAACACGAAGGTGATCACCGCACCCATAACCGTGCCTTGGGTGGACAGCGCTTCGGCCACCGCCATCATCAGCACTACGTAGATCCACGCTATGGCAACTAAATACATACCGTAATATGATCCTGTCTTCCGCAATATGAAAAGTCATCAGACTGTCAGCAGTGCGGCGTACAACGTGAAGCCCGTCACGGTCTGGCTGCCATCGGCGGCAGCAGGCCCAGGCGGCAGAAGGAGACAAGCCAATGAAGTCCAAGCCTAGCCCGAATCCCGCATCGGCGTTGCCCGGTGCCGATGCCTTCGGCACTGCCGTGGGGGAATCGCTGAAGGCCTTCACTGGCCTGAACGTGCCGCTGGAGCAGCTCACGCGCATCCAGGCCGACTATCTGAAAAGCGCCACGGACATGTGGAACCAGTCGCTGCAGCGGCTGCAGGCCACGCCCGAAGCCGCGGCCAAGCAGCCGCCCTTGGCCGACCGCCGTTTTGCCGGCAGCGAATGGCTCAGCAACCCGGCGGCGGCGATGACCGCGCAGATGTACCTGCTGAACGCCCGCGCATTGATGCAGATGGCTGACAGCGTGCAGGGCGACGCCAAGACCAAGGCGCGCATCCGCTTTGCGGTTCAGCAGTGGGTGGATGCAGCCAGCCCCAGCAACTTCCTGGCGCTGAACCCCGAGGCGCTGCAGAAGGCGCTGGACACCAAGGGCGAAAGCATCGCCGCCGGCATGCAGCACCTGGTGGAAGACCTGAAGAAGGGCCATGTTTCGCAGACCGACGAGAGCGTGTTTGAAGTGGGCCGCAACGTAGCCACCACCGCTGGAGCCGTGGTGTTCGAAAACGAACTCTTCCAGTTGATCGAATACAAGCCGCTGACGGCCAAGGTGCACGAGCGGCCGATGCTCTTTGTGCCGCCGTGCATCAACAAGTACTACATCCTGGACCTGCAGCCCGAGAACAGCGTCATCCGCTACACCGTGGACCAGGGTCACCGCACCTTTGTCGTCAGCTGGCGCAACCCCGACGAGTCGCTGAAGGCCAAGACCTGGGACGACTACATCGAAGGCGGCCCCATCGCCGCCATCCGCACGGTGCAGGCCATCACCGGAGCCGACACCATCAACACGCTGGGCTTCTGCGTCGGCGGCACCATTTTGGCCACGGCCCTGGCCGTGCTGGCCGCGCGTGACGAGCAGCCCGCGCACAGCGTGACGCTGCTGACCACGCTGCTGGACTTCGAAAGCACCGGCATCCTGGACATCTTCATCGACGAGCAGATGGTGCGGATGCGCGAGATGACGCTCGGCGATCAGGCTCCATCAGGCCCCGGCCTGCTGAAGGGCCAGGAACTGGCCACCACCTTCAGCTTCCTGCGCCCCAACGACCTGGTCTGGAACTACGTCGTGGGCAACTACCTGAAGGGCGAAACGCCGCCGCCCTTCGACCTGCTGTACTGGAACGGCGACAGCACCAACCTGCCCGGCCCGTTTTACTGCTGGTACCTGCGCCACATGTACCTGCAGAACGAACTGAAGCAGCCGGGTGCGCTGACGGTATGCGGCGAGAAGATCGACCTGGGCAGCATCGAAGCGCCGTTTTTCGTCTACGGGTCGCGTGAAGACCACATCGTGCCGTGGACAGCGGCTTATGCCTCGATGCCGCTGCTCGGTGGCCCGAGCAAAACGCGAGCGAACAGTCGCACCTTCGTGCTGGGCGCCAGCGGTCACATCGCAGGTGTCATCAACCCGCCGTCCAAGGGCAAGCGCAGCTACTGGACCCACAGCAGCACCGGCAGCAAGCTGCCAGCCAAGGCCGAAGACTGGCTGGCTGGCGCCAGCGAACACCCGGGCAGCTGGTGGACCGCCTGGTCCGACTGGCTCAAGCCGCAAGCCGGCAAGCTGGTCAACGCGCCCAAGACCCCCGGCAGCGCCAGGTTCAAGGCCATCGAGCCTGCGCCCGGCCGCTACGTCAAGGCCAAGGCATGAGATGGAGCCCCCAAGCTCGCTGGCGCTCGCTACCCCCCGAGGGGGCGTTCCCCGCGCGGACCGGCGGAGCCGGATCCGCCGGGGGAAGCTTGATCGCGCGCGTGCGCTGGTTTTGACCAGACTCACACCCAGGAGACCTGAAACATGAGCCAACAAGACATCGTCATCGTCGCCGCCGCCCGCACCGGCGTGGGCAAGTTCGGCGGCAGCCTGGCCAAGGTGGCCGCACCGGAGCTGGGCGCCACGGTGCTGAAGGCGCTGCTGGAACGCAGTGGGCTCAGCAGCGAGCAGATCGGCGAGGTCATCCTCGGCCAGGTGCTCACTGCCGGCAGCGGCCAGAACCCGGCGCGCCAGGCTGTCATCAAGGCCGGCTTCAACGCAAGCGTGCCGGCCATGACCATCAACAAGGTCTGCGGCAGCGGCCTGAAGGCGGTGATGCTGGCGACGCAGGCCATACGCGACGGCGATAGCGAAATCATCATTGCCGGTGGGCAAGAGAACATGAGCGCGGCGCCGCACGTGCTGCTGGGCAGCCGCGACGGCCAGCGCATGGGCGACTGGAAGATGGTCGATTCGATGATCGTCGACGGCCTGTGGGACGTCTACAACCAGTACCACATGGGCATCACGGCAGAGAACGTGGCCAAGAAGTACGGCATTAGCCGCGAGGCGCAGGACGCAATGGCCCTGGCCAGCCAGCGCAAGGCCGCCGCAGCGCAGGAAGGCGGGCGTTTCAAGGACGAGATCGTGCCGGTGAGCATTGCGCAGAAAAAGGGCGACCCCATCGTCTTTGCTTCCGACGAGTTCATCAACACGAAGACCAGCGCCGAAGCCCTGGCCGGCCTGCGCCCTGCGTTCGACAAGGCCGGCAGCGTGACCGCCGGCAATGCCTCTGGCCTGAACGACGGCGCAGCGGGCGTGGTGGTGATGTCGGCTGCCAAAGCTGCCGCACTGGGGCTGAAGCCGCTGGCGCGCATTGCCAGTTACGCATCCGCAGGCCTGGACCCGGCCTTCATGGGCATGGGCCCGGTTCCGGCGGCGAAGAAGGCACTGGCGCGTGCTGGCTGGAAGCCGCAGGACCTGGATCTGCTGGAGATCAATGAAGCCTTTGCCGCGCAGGCCTGCGCCGTGCACCAGGAAATGGGCTGGGACACCAGCAAGGTCAATGTCAACGGTGGCGCCATCGCCATCGGCCACCCCATCGGTGCCAGCGGTTGCCGCATCCTGGTGACACTGCTCCACGAGATGATCAAGCGCGACGCAAAAAAGGGCATCGCCAGCTTGTGCATAGGTGGTGGCATGGGTGTCGCGCTCACCGTCGAACGGTAAGAATCCCCTAAATCAACCAGGAGAGAAACATGGCTCAAAAAGTAGCGTACGTGACCGGTGGCATGGGTGGCATCGGCACCGCCATTTGCCAGCGCCTGCACAAAGAAGGCCACAAGGTGATTGCCGGCTGTGGCCCCAGCCGCGACCACGTGAAGTGGATCGACGAGCAAAAGGCACTGGGCTACACCTTCTACGCCAGCGTGGGCAACGTGGCCGACTGGCAGAGCACGGTGGACGCCTTCACCAAGGCCGTGGCCGAAAACGGCAGCATCGACATACTGGTCAACAACGCCGGCATCACCAAGGACCGCATGTTCCTGAAGATGACGCCCGAGGACTGGAAGGCCGTCATCGACACCAATCTGAACAGCATGTTCAACGTCACCAAGCAGGTGGTGCCGGGCATGGTGGAAAAGGGCTGGGGCCGCATCATCCAGATCAGCAGCGTGAATGGCGAAAAGGGCCAGGCCGGCCAGACCAACTACTCGGCCGCCAAGGCCGGCATGCATGGCTTCACGATGGCGCTGGCGCAAGAGATGGCGGCCAAGGGCGTGACGGTCAACACCGTGAGCCCGGGTTACATCGGCACCGACATGGTCCGGGCCATCAAGCCTGAGGTGCTGGAGAAGATCGTCGCCACCATCCCCGTCAAGCGCCTGGGCACGCCCGAAGAGATCGGCTCGGTGGTGGCTTGGCTGGCGGGTGAGGACAGCGGCTTCACCACGGGTGCTGACTTCAGCTGCAACGGGGGTTTGCACATGGGGTGAGGTGGCTTGCCACCTGCTCACCGGGCGCCCCGCGGGGCGCCTTTTTCACGTCCCGGCGATGAAAAACTTGATCACCGACTTGGCCGCAAAACCCACCAGCCCCACGCCCAGGCCCAGGAACAGCACGAAGGTGCCGAACTTGCCGGCCTTGGATTCGCGCGCGAGCTGGAAAATGATGAACACCATGTACAGCATGAAGGCGCCGACGCCGAAGGTCAGCCCGAACTCGGCGATCTGCTCTTCGCTGTAGCCCCACATCAGTTGCCGCCTTCGGCTTCCACCAGGTCGCGGTAGGCATGCCAACTGGCGTGCGCAAGCCAGGGCACGGCCACGATCAGACCCAGCAGCAGTGTGGCCATGCCCAGCAAGGTGATGGTCAGGATCAGCGTCGCCCACAGGGCCATCGGGCCGGGGTTGAGCAGGGCGGCACGCACGCTCACCAGCACCGCGGCGTGCACGCCAATGCGGCGGTCCAGCAGCAGCGGCAGCGCCACCACGGTGGACGCAAAGATGGGCGCAGCCAGCGCACTGCCCAGCACCAGCCAGACTTCGAACAGGCCCATCTCGCCGGCCATCACCACCACTTGCAGGAAGTCGGCCGGGCTTTGCACCGGCTCGCTCGCCCAGCGGGTGATGAGGGCCGCCGAGGTCAGCACCCAGCCTGTGCCGGCCAGCGCCAGCAGCAGGCCGAACACCACCAGCCGGCTGTCTCGCGGCTTCCAGGCAGCCAAGGCCGTGCCCAGGTGGGCGCGGCCCCCGCCTTCCAGCGCACGGCTGACGGCATAGAGGCCCGTGGCCACCAGCGGCGCCATCAGCAGGAAGCCACTGAAGGCACCCGCCAGCAGCCAGAAGCGGTCGCGCGCCACCAGCAAGAGCAGCGCACCGAAACCGGCCATCACCAGGCCGTGCAGCAGCCCGGGCAGCGGGCAGCGCATGAGATCGGCCCAGCCCAGGGCCAGCCAGCGCAGTGGTTGCAGCAAAGGCACCTGACGCACGCGGTGCCGGCGCAGGGCTTCCTGCTCAGGGGACGGTGTCATGGGTGGGTTCGCAGGACATGCGCCTCAGATGCCGCTCTTTCCGACGGTGCGGTTGTCCGGGCGGCCAGGGCCTGCGCAGCGGCCTGCAGCGTGACTGGTGCGCCGTCAGAGACTTCAATCACGTGGGCTTGGTCAAAGCCGCTGAAGTTGCGCTGCATGGACTTCAGGTAGACCGGGTCGTAGTGCAGGGTCAGCAATTCTTCCACCACCTGACGGCTGTTGTTGTCGCGTGCCGCCTGCTGCCAGCGTTCGACGGTCTGCGCACCACGCAGTTCGCGCAGCGCTCCCAGCCGTTCACAGAAGGCCTCGACGTCGTCGACAAAGTGAACATAGTCCTGCATCAGGAACGCCACGCGCGCCGCCAGCGGCATCTGCACCTGCACCACGGGGGATCCGCGCAGCTTCTCCAGCAGCGGCTCGGGCAGGCGCAGGCGGCCGATGGTGCGGCTTTCGCCTTCGACCCACACCGGACGCGTGGGGTCCAGCTTGTGCAGCGCCAGCCAGATCTGCGTTTCGAAAGACTTCTGGGACGGCTGCCGCTCGCCGGGCACCAGGCCCAGCACCGAGCCGCGGTGGTTGGCCATGACCTCCAGGTCCAGCACCTGCGCGCCAACGGCTGCCAGCGCCAGCAGCAACCGGCTCTTGGCCGAACCGGTGCGCCCGCACAGCACCTGAAACTGCAGCGTCTCGGGCTGCGTCTGCAGTTCGGCGATCACCGCGCGGCGGAATTCGCGGTAGCCGCCTTCCAGCACCTGGACAGAAAAGCCGATGGCGTCCAGCACGGCGGCCAGCGCCCCGCTGCGCTGGCCGCCGCGCCAGCAGTACACCAGCGGGCGCCAGCCGCGGGGTTTGTCCAGCACGTGATGCTGGATGTGCTGTGCCACGTTGACGGCCACCAGCGCTGCGCCGCGTTTTTTGGCGTCGAAGGGCGAGACCTGTTTGTACTCGGTGCCGATGACGATGCGCTGCGCATCGTTGAGCGATGGCCAATTGACGGCGCCGGGCAGGTGGTCTTCAGCAAATTCGCTCTCGCTGCGGGCGTCGATCACCGCATCGAAAGTGGCCAGCTGCGGCAGCGCGTCGGTGGCGGTGATGCGCTTCAGGCCCATGGTGGATTACAGCTCATGTGAAACGTCATGTGACCTCTCAATTGGGCGCGCCGACGGCGTCCAGCAGCTCGGTTTCGATGCGCAACTGCGCCTTGGGCTTTTGCAGTTCGGGGCCGTCCACCAGGAACGTGTCTTCCACCCTTTCGCCCAGCGTCGTGATCTTGGCCAGTTGCAGGTTGACCTGGTTCTTGGCCATCACGCGCGCAATCGCGTACAGCAGCCCCGAGCGGTCGCTGGCCGAAACCGTGAGCAGCCAGCGCTGCGCCCGTTCATCGGGCGCCAGCGACACCCGTGGCTTGACCGGGAAGCTGCGAACGCGGCGCGACACCCGGCCGCTGCGCGGGTCGGGCAGCGGCCCGGTTGAGGCCAGCGCCAGCGTGGCCTGCGTTTCCACCAGCGAGATCAGGTCGCGGTATCCAGCCGGGCTGTCGGGGGCGGTGCCGGGTGTGGCCACGACCTGGAAGGTGTCCAGCGCATAACCTGCACGTGTGGTGTGGATCTTGGCGTCCTGGATGCTGAAACCGGCGCTGTCGAAGTAACCGCAGATGCGCGCAAAGAGGTCGGGCCGGTCGGGACAGTAGACCAGCACCTGCAGGCCGTCGCCCACCGACGAAGGCCTGGCATACACCTTGGGGCCGGGTGTGGCCACGTGGCGCCACAGGCTGCGCGCGTGCCAGGCGATGTCGGCCGCGTCATGACGCCCGAAGTAGCTGACCTCCAGCGTCCGCCACAGCGGTTCTTCGGTGCCGGGCAGGGCGCTGTGCAGCGCCAGTTTCTGCCGCGCTTCCTGTTTGCGCGCTTCGATTTCGGCGCCGGGGTCGGGTTGGGCGCCGCCCAGGGCGCGCAGCGTCAGCCGGTACAGGTCTTCGAGCAGCTTGCCCTTCCAGGCGTTCCACACCCTGGGGCTGGTACCGCGGATGTCGGCCACCGTCAGCAGGTACAGCGCTACCAGATAACGCGGTGTGCCCACCAGGGTGGCGAAGTCGCGGATGACATCGGCGTCGGACAGGTCCTCCTTCTGCGCGATGCGGCTCATCGTCAGGTGGTGCTTGACCAGGAATTCGATCAGTTGCGTGTCTTCCTTGCCCACGCCGTGGTCGCGGCAGAAGCGGCGCGCTTCCACCTGGCCGAGCTCGGAATGGTCGCCGCCGCGGCCCTTGGCGATGTCGTGGAACAGGGCCGCCACGTACAGCGCCCAGGGCTGGTCCCACTGCGCGGCCAGTTGGCTGCAGAAGGGGTACTCGTGGGCGTGCTCGGGGATGAAAAAGCGGCGCACGTTGCGCATCACCATCACGATGTGCTGGTCCACCGTGTAGACGTGGAACAAGTCGTGCTGCATGCGCCCCACGATGCGGCGAAACACCCACAGGTAGCGGCCCAGCACGCTGGTCTGGTTCATGAGCCGCAAGGCGTGCGTGACGCCCCGCGGCTGACGCAGGATGTCCATGAACAGCTCGCGGTTGATGGGATCGCGGCGGAAGCGCGCGTCCATCACGTTGCGGGCGTTGTACAGCGCCCGCAGCGTGCGCGCGCTCAGGCCCTGCAGGCCGGGTGTCTGCTGAAAGACCAGGAAGGTTTCCAGGATGGCGTGCGGGTTGTCGATGTACAGATCGTCGCTGGCCACCTCGAGCATGCCCGCACGGTCCAGGAAACGTGCCGTGATGGGCCGCATGGGGGTGGTTTCCGAACCGCTGATGCGCTCTTCGATGTTGAGCATCAGGATCTGGTTGAGCTGGGTCACCGCCTTGGCCGCCCAGTAGTAGCGGTGCATCAGCACCTCGCTGCTGCGCTGGCCTTCGCTGGCGCGGTAGCCAAAGCTTTCCGCCACGGCGGTCTGCAAGTCAAACACCAGACGGTCTTCGCGCCGCCCAGCCACCTTGTGCAGGCGCGCGCGGATGAGCTTGAGCGTGCCTTCGTGTTTGACCAGCTGGCTGGCTTCGAAGGCCGTGATCAGGCCCTTGCTGGCCAGTTCGCCCCAGGTGCGGCCCAGCCCGGCTGCACGGGCCACCCAGATGACCACCTGCAGGTCACGCAGGCCGCCGGGGCTTTCTTTGCAGTTGGGCTCCAGCGAATAGGGTGTGCCTTCGTACTTGACGTGGCGCTGCTGCATTTCCAGCGTCTTGGCGCGCAGGAAGGCGGGTGCGTCCATGGCCTGGTCCTGCGTGCTGCGGAACTGCGTGAACAGGCGTTTGGCGCCGCACACCAGGCGCGATTCGAGCAGGGCGGTCTGCACCGTGACATCTCGCTGGGCCTCGGCCAAGCACTCGGCCACGGTGCGCACCGACGAGCCGATTTCCAGCCCCGTGTCCCAGCAAGCGGTGACAAAACGCTCGACGGCGCCACGCTGGGCTTCGTCGGGTTCGGTGGCTTCGTCGGCCTCGTTGGGCAGGAGCACCAGCACGTCGACGTCGGAATGCGGGAACAGTTCGCCGCGCCCGTAGCCGCCCACGGCCACCAGCGCGGCCTGTGCGGGCAGGCCGGCCTGCGTCCACAGTGCGGCCAGTGTGCCGTCGACATGGCGCGCCAGCGCGCGCACCAACTGCCCCGCTGCCGTAGCCGTGGCACGCGACTGTGCAAAGTGGTCCAGCAACTCGGCCTTGCCGTCGCGGAACTGTGCCCGCAAGGCCACCACGCTGCCCACGGCCTGGGGCACGGCGGACATCAAATTCAGCTGGTCACGGCAACTGGCTGACCGTAGCCAGCGGGCGCAAAGGCCGGCGGCGGCGGGCTGCCGGCGCTGACCGTCAGCACCTCGTAACCCGTTTCGGTGACCAGCACCGTGTGTTCCCACTGCGCTGACAGGCTGCGGTCGCGGGTGACGATGGTCCAGCCGTCGTAAGGGCGGTTGCCTTTGCGGTCTTCCTTGATGTCGCGCTTGCCGGCGTTGATCATGGGTTCGATCGTGAAGATCATGCCCGGAATCAGTTCCTCCAGCGTCTGCGGCCTGCCGTAGTGCAGCACCTGCGGTTCTTCGTGGAACCGTGCGCCCACGCCGTGGCCGCAAAATTCGCGCACGACGCTGAAGCCGGCGTTTTCTGCAAAAGTCTGGATGGCGTGGCCGATGTCGCCCAGCCGTGCACCGGGCTTGACCCTGACGATGCCCCTCCACATGGCGTCGAAGGTGATCTGGCACAGGCGCCGCGCCGCGATGCTGCCTTCGCCCACCACATACATGCGGCTGTTGTCGCCGTGCCAGCCGTCTTTGATGATGGTGACGTCGATGTTGACGATGTCACCGTCCTTCAGCGGCCGGTTGTCGGGGATGCCGTGGCACACCACGTCGTTCAGGCTGCTGCACAACGATGCCGGGTAGGCCGGATAGCCGGCAGGCTGGTAACCCAGCGTGGCCGGGGTGCCGCCCTGCACGTGCACCATGTGGTCGTGCGCCAGACGGTCCAGTTCGAGCGTGGTGACGCCAGCCTTGACGTGGGGTGTCAGCAGGTCCAGCACTTCGCTGGCCAGCCGGCCAGCCAGGCGCATGCCTTCGATGTCGGCAGCGGATTTGATGGTTATAGCCATCGGCCGATTATCCCACCGGCCCCTAAAATCTCGGGTTTCCCCTTCAGCCCGGCCCGGGACCGCATGAGCGCAACGCCCTTCCATCTGATGCATTTCGAGGGCGGCAGTGCGCTTTCGACCTTTCGCGCCCAGGCGCTGCTGGCCCGGCTGCAAGTCGCCTGCCCCCGCATCACCGCCGCGGGAGCACGTTTTGTGCACTGGGCCGCCTTCGATGCTGCGCCCGATCGCACGGCGGTGGACAAGTTGCAGGCGCTGCTGAGCTACGGCGATGCCTACTCCGGGCCGGCGCAAGGCCAACGTGTGGTGGTGATGCCGCGCTTGGGCACCGTGTCGCCGTGGGCCAGCAAGGCCAGCGACATCGCGCGCAACTGCGGCATCGGCGTCGTCGGCGTGAGGGACGCCACTGACGCCACTGGCGCCACTGACGCCACTGGCGCCCCGACGCTGCACCGCGTCGAACGGGTCACCGAGTTCACGCTGACGCTGAAAAGCGGCCTGCTGGGTGCCGCCAAGCCATTGAACGCTGAAGAACGTGCCGCTGCCGCCGCTCTGCTTCACGACCGCATGACCGAAGTTGTGGCCTTCGAGCGCGAAGCTGCCATGCACCTGTTCGACGGCCGGCAGGCCGAGCCGCTGGCGCATGTCGACCTGCTCGGGCAGGGCCGTGATGCCCTGGTGCATGCCAACACCCAGTTTGGCCTGGCGCTTTCGGCCGATGAAATCGATTACCTCGTGGACAACTTCGGCAGGCTGGGCCGCAACCCCAGCGATGTTGAACTGATGATGTTTGCGCAGGCCAACAGCGAACACTGCCGCCACAAGATCTTCAACGCCAGGTTCACGGTGGACGGGGTGCAGCAGCCGCACAGCCTGTTCGGCATGATCCGCCACACCGAAAAGACCAGCCCGCAGCACACGGTGGTGGCCTACGACGACAACGCCGCGGTGATGGAAGGCCACCTCGTGCAGCGCTGGCTGCCGCAGGGTTTCACCAACGCGCCGCTGTACGGCGCACGCGAAGACATGGCGCACGTGCTGATGAAGGTGGAAACGCACAACCACCCCACGGCCATCAGCCCCTTCCCTGGCGCCAGCACCGGTGCGGGTGGCGAGATTCGCGATGAAGGCGCCACCGGGCGCGGCGCCAAACCCAAGGCCGGCCTGACTGGTTTCAGCGTCAGCAACCTGCACTTGCCGGGCACCGTTGAACCCTGGGAACAAATGCCCGTCGGCAAGCCGGAACACATTGCCAGCGCGCTGCAGATCATGACCGAGGGCCCACTGGGCGGCGCCGCCTTCAACAACGAGTTCGGTCGCCCCAACCTGGGTGGCTACTTCCGCGTCTTCGAGGCCGACGTGGCGGGCGTGCGCCGCGGTTACCACAAGCCCATCATGATGGCCGGCGGGCTGGGCAGCATCAGCGCCAGCCAGGTGAAGAAGCTGCCCTTCGGCGCCGGCACGCTGCTGGTGCAGCTGGGTGGGCCGGGCATGCGCATCGGCATGGGCGGCGGCGCGGCCAGTTCCATGGCGGCTGGCAGCAACACCGCGGCGCTGGACTTCGACAGCGTGCAGCGTGGCAACCCCGAGATCGAACGCCGCGCGCAGGAAGTCATCAACCACTGTTGGGCCCTGGGCGAGACGAACCCGGTCATGGCCATCCACGACGTGGGTGCCGGCGGCATCAGCAACGCCTTCCCTGAGCTGGTGGACGGTGCTGGCAAGGGCGCACGCTTTGACATGCGCCAGGTGCCGCTGGAAGAAAGCGGCCTGGCGCCGAAAGAGATCTGGTGCAACGAAAGCCAGGAGCGTTACGTCCTGGCGATCAACCCCGACTTGATGCCGCTGTTCGTGCAGATGGCCGAGCGCGAGCGCTGCCCCTATGCGGTGGTGGGTGTGACCACCGATGAGCGTGATCTCATCCTGGAAGACGGCCCCGGCGGCGAGCGCGTGATTGACATGCCCATGGACGTGCTGCTGGGCAAGCCACCCAAGACCCATCGCGACGTGCAGCGCGTGGCGCGCAGCGAGACGCCGCTGAACCTGACTGGCGTGAAGCTGGAGCAGGTGGCGCTGGACGTGCTGCGCCATCCCACGGTGGCCAGCAAACGTTTTCTCATCACCATTGGCGACCGCACCGTGGGCGGTCTGAACCACCGCGACCCGATGGTCGGACCCTGGCAGGTGCCGGTGGCCGATTGCGCCGTCACGCTGGCCGACTACGCAGGTTTTGCCGGCGAGACCATGGCCATGGGCGAACGCACGCCGCTGGCTGCGCTGAACGGCCCGGCCAGCGGTCGCATGGCGGTGGCCGAGGCCATCACCAACCTGCTGGCCGCGCCCATCGAACTGAGCCGCGTCAAGCTCAGCGCCAACTGGATGGCGGCTTGCGGCGAACCGGGCGAAGACGCTGCGCTGTTCGACACCGTCAAGGCCGTGGGCCTGGAACTCTGTCCGGCGCTGGGCGTGGGCATCCCGGTGGGCAAGGATTCGCTGTCGATGCGCACCCGCTGGAAAGACGGTGACCGCAGCCGACAGGTCACCGCGCCGGTGTCACTGATCGTCACGGCCTTTGCATCGCTGGCCGACGTGCGCGGCACCTTCACACCGCAACTGCAGCCCGGCGACACGACGCTGGTGCTGATCGACCTGGGCCAGGGCAAAAAACGCATGGCCGGCAGCATGCTGGCGCAGGTGCTGGGCCAGTTTGGTGACGAAGTGCCCGACCTCGACGATGCCCGGCAACTCAAACAATTGGTCAGCGCCATCAACACGCTTCGCGCGCAAGGCCGCGTCCTGGCCTACCACGACATCAGCGATGGCGGCCTGTGGGTCACGGTGTGCGAGATGGCCTTTGCCAGCCACTTGGGCGTGAGCCTGAACGTGGACATCCTGGTCACCGAAAGCGACGGCATTGTCGACAGCCGGGCCGAGTATGGCGACTCCAAGAACTGGGCCGGGCAGGTCAGCGAACGCCGCAATGAACTGACGCTGAAGGCGCTGTTCAACGAAGAGATCGGCGTCGTCATCCAGGTGCCCACCGCGGTGCGCAACGAGGTGGTGGCCACGTTGCGAGAGCACGGCCTGAGCCGCCACGCGCACTTCATCGGCAAGTCCAACGACCGGGGTGTGGTGGAGGTCTGGCGCGATGCCAAGTGCCAGTTCGCCGCGCCCCTGCACACCTTGCACCAGCAGTGGGACGAGGTGAGCTGGCGCATCGCGCGCCTGCGCGACAACCCGGCCTGCGCCGACGCAGAACACAAAGCCGCCGGTGACCCCGCCGACCCCGGCCTGCAGCTGCACCTGAGCTTCGATCCGGCCGAAGACATCGCCGCGCCGTACGTCAACAGCGCACGCCCCAAGCTGGCCATCCTGCGCGAGCAGGGCGTGAACTCGCATGTCGAGATGAGCTACGCCTTGGCGCAAGCCGGCTTCGACACCTTCGACGTGCACATGAGCGACCTGCAGGCCGGGCGCACGTATCTGGCCAGCTACCAGGGCCTGGTGGCCTGTGGCGGCTTCAGCTACGGCGACACGCTGGGCGCGGGTGAGGGCTGGGCGCGCAGCATCCTGTTCAACCCGGCGCTGGCCGACGCCTTTGTGCAGTTCTTCAATCGCAAGGACACCTTTGGCCTGGGCGTGTGCAACGGCTGCCAGATGTTTGCCGCCTTGTCACCCATCATCCCCGGGGCGCAGGCCTGGCCCAAGTTCACGCGCAACAAGAGCGAGCAGTTCGAAGCGCGGCTGTCGCTGGTGGAGGTGCTGGACTCACCCAGCCTCTTCTTCCAGGGCATGGCCGGCAGCCGGCTGCCCATCGCCGTGGCGCACGGTGAAGGTTTTGCTGATTTCAGCCAGCGCGGTGATGCCCAGGCCGTGCGCCGAGCGATGCGCTTCGTGGATCACGGCGGTGCGGCCACAGAGGCCTATCCCTTCAATCCCAACGGCAGCCCCGGGGGCCTGACGGCGGTGACCACGGCCGACGGCCGTTTCACCGCGCTGATGCCGCACCCCGAGCGAGTGTTCCGCAACGTGCAGATGAGCTGGTCCCCCGGCGACCGCTCGGCAAGCAGCCCATGGACACGCATGTTTGCCAACGCCAGGCGCTGGATGGGGTGAGGCAGACGGCGGGTCTTGGGCGGTCAGAGCCGCATGTTGCCGGCGCCGAACAAGCCGACGAGACCGACCACGATCAGGTAGGCCGCGACGATGTAATTCAAGAGCCGCGGCATGACCAGAATCAGGATGCCGGCCAGCAGCGACAGGATGGGCGTCAGCCCGAGTTGGATGTTCATGCGGTGGGCTCGGGCGGTGTCTTGATCGGTGGGGGGGTCGTGTCCAAGGCGCCATGATCGTCGGGCCTGGCCTGGCCTTCGGTGCGCTGTCGCACCGATGCGCGGCTGCACAGGACTTACAAGTCGTGTGCTGATCCTTGAATGCAACCTTCTGGAGTCGCCATGCCACGACGAATCGTCAAACGCCGCCCCGCAACTGCCGTGCCCGCTGCCCCGGCCACACCGCCCACCCTGGCCGAAGAGCAAGCCGAGTTCACCGCCGAGGGCGCGCCGCCGCCGGGGAAAGTGGCCACCGAGCCGCCGCGCCTGCCGAAGCGGCGACGGCCTGATCAGGCCGCCTGAGGCACCTTCAGCCTGTCACGCAAGCCAGCCAGGATCTCGTAGCTGCGCAGCCGCGCCGCGTGCTCGTGCATGGCGCCGGCCACGATCAGTTCATCGGCGGCCGTGGCAGCCACGATCTGCGACAGCTGCCTGGCCACGGTCTCGGGCCCGCCCACAGCCGTGGCGGCCAGCATCTGCTGCACGCCGGCACGCTCGGCTTCGGTCCATAAACCGTCCATCGTGGCCACGGGTCTGGGCAGGGGGCCACGCTGGCCGCGCCGCATGCCCAGGAAACGTTGCTGGATGGACGTGAAGTGGTAGGCCGCTTCTTCGTCGCTTTCGGCGGCTACCACGTTGACGGCCACCATGGCATGCGGGAACGGCCAGCGTGCGCTGGACCGGTAGGTGGCGCGGTAGATCTGCAGCGCCTGCATCAGCAAGTCGGGCGCAAAGTGCGAAGCAAACGCAAAGGGCAGACCCAGGTGGGCCGCCAGCTGCGCGCTGTAAAGGCTGCTGCCCAGCAGCCAGATCGGCACCTGCGTGCCCAGGCCGGGAATGGCACGCACCACCTGGCCCGCGCGGGGTTCATCCAGGTAGGCCTGGAGCTCCATCACGTCCTGCGGGAAGCGGTCTTCGTCGGCGCCGGCCAGCGTGCGGCGCAGCGCGCGCATGGTGGGCTGGTCGGTGCCGGGTGCGCGGCCCAGTCCCAGGTCGATGCGGCCCGGGTACAGCGTGGCCAGGGTACCGAACTGTTCGGCCACCACCAGTGGCGCGTGGTTGGGCAGCATGATGCCGCCGCTGCCGACGCGGATGGTCTTGGTGCCACCGGCGATGTGGCCGATGAGCACGGCGGTGGCACTGCAGGCCAGGCCGTCCATGTTGTGGTGCTCGGCCAGCCAGTAACGTTTGTAGCCCCAGGCTTCGGCGTGCTGCGCCAGGTCCAGCGTGTGGGCCAGGGCCTGCGCGGCGGTGCCACCTTCGACGATGGGGGCGAGGTCCAGAACGGAGAGTGCAGTCATGCTGCCGATCTTGCCCCAGCTGGCAGCGGTGTGCCCGACAGTTCATACTTTGGCCCTCATGACCGCAGCCCACGCCACGCCAGTTTCCAAACCGCCGCTCACCGTGCGCCGCCTGCGCGTGGACCTGGACTCGCCGCTGCCGCCGCACTGGGCCGGCGACGCCTTCCGCAGCGCATTCTTCAACGCGCTGTCGATGAGCTTCCCAGTGGGCGAGCAGTACTTCATCGACAGCATGCGCAAGGGCCTGGCCGCGCTGCCTGACGAACCGCGCGCTGCCTTTGCCGACGAGGTGCAGGGTTTCATCGGCCAGGAGGCCACGCACCGCCACGTGCACGAACGCTTCAATGGGCACCTGGCGCGGCAGGGCCTGGTCAACAGCTGGCAGGCGCGGCTGCTGACCCGGCGTCCGCTGCTGGAATCGATCGACGTGCGCAACTGGCTGGCCGTGACAGCGGCCACCGAACACCTGACGGCCGTGTTTGCCGAGTACATGCTGGCCCATCCGCAAGCGCTGCAAGGGGCCGAGCCGCGCCTGCGCGATCTGTGGCTGTGGCACAGCTGCGAAGAGACCGAACACCGCAGCACGGCCTTTGACCTGTACACCGCGCTGGGCGGCGATTACGCGTGGCGCTGCCGCATCTACAAGGTGGTGGTGCGTACCTTTGCCATCGACCTGGCGCGCCAGACGCTGCGCAACCTGTGGCATGGCGGCAGTTGGTGGCGCGTGTCCACGTGGCTGCAGGGCGCTCGTTTCCTGTGGGGTCGCGACGGCATCGTCACGCGCAGTGCCGGACCCCGGCGCCAGTACCTGCGAGCGGACTTCCACCCGCAGCAGACCGACGAAGCACCCGCTTTGCGCTGGCTGGCCGATCATGCGGAACTGGCGCCGGCGGTGCGAGCGGCCGCCTGAAACGGCGGCGGTTCTTGCCGCGCCGCCCGTCGCAACCCGTCGAAGGCAGTCAACCTACTTTCCTCAGTTAACCGCTCGGCAAGACGGCTGGCGTCGGCGTGAATTTGGGTTGCGCGGCCAGTATTCGCGCCACGATGAATCGCACCATCGCGACCCACCTCTGCGAGTCCACCAACTGCGGCGCGGCTGCCGAAATGTGTCGAATGCCGCTGCGTACATTGGCGACCAACTGCTTGATCTGATCCACCGACTCATGCATCACCGTCAGCAAGATCTTGTTCTGCCCAGAGTGACTGGTCATCCTGCCAACCGCGCTGAGCAGCTTCGGACGGCTCGTGATGGCCTCCATTCGATTCTTCGGATTGGCAAGCCGCACGTACCAACTCCACCATTTGTAGATCAGCGCAACCGCACGTGCGCTCAGCGCGCAACGTTCGATGTCGTGCGTGCTGTAGCCGCCCCAGCCCCACTGATTCTTGATTTCATCGAAGCCGCGGGTTTGCCACATTCGGCAGTCAGCACGGTCGCGATAGAGCTGCCCCATGTTCTCCAGCTTGTACGGCGTGTCGCACACAAGGACGGCGTATTCCCAATTCTTCGTCGCCTCGTTCTGATCGATCAACGCCAATTCGGCTTGCTTTTGGACATTGCTCTTTCGGCCCCGCTTTTTGACTTTCGCTTTGCCTTGTGCGTCGATGTCCATCTTGCGCGGCCTGCGTATCACGATGACACGCCTGAGCTGGCTCCAACCCATCAAGCGCAGCGTGTCTTCGCGACCCGTCCACCCTTGGCCCACGTCGACCCACTCGTCAAGATTCCATTGCCGATTCAACAGCTTCATGACCCCAGGGCTTTGGCGCAGCTTGAACAAATAGGGCTGCTTCAACGCCTCCAGCGCAGCCATCTCCCCCTCGCTGCCGAACGCCACATCGCCTCGAACCAATTGGGGGCGCGAGTCCGGCGCCAGACCCTCGAGCAAAGCAACCAACCCGGGCCGGCTGTGCGACGGCGCGTGCCTCTTGTCAGACTCGAGTTGCGCGTCGAGCACCAGGCGCAGGTTGCCAATCCAGTAGGTGTGAATGGCATGACTGGGCCGTCCCGGCTTGTGTGGGTTGTAGCCCAGTTCGGCCCCGGCCTGGTGGCCGTACAACGGTTTGATCGTCGTGTCGCAATCGAGTACCCATGCGGTCCTCAGCGCCTCGGCAGCGCTGTGCATGAGTTGCGATTGCATCCACTTCGTGGCGCGCTCGACTTGCGCTTCCTGCGCCGCCTTCTCCTCACCCGTGTGCTTCTTGTCCGGCGCCGGAGCAATGGCGCTGAGCGCGCGACGCAGGCTGTCGTCACCAATGATCTTCTTCATCCCCAGGATGCTCGGCGCCACGCCGTCCCCGCGCAGCATGCCAACGTGCGCGTAACGGTGATGACCGTCCAGAATCGACAGCATCCACGTGCCCAGGACATCAACCCGTCTCGGAGCATTGGGACTCACGTAGCTCAGCGGGCAGCCCTTGACCCAGTCCTCGAACAGACCGGTGGCATTCAGGTACTCCGCGAAGAAGGGCAACTGCCCCATCGCCGTCGCACCGCCTCGGTCGTCCCAGCGAACGTGAAACACCCCCCCCGGCGTGCTCACCCGCATGTCCCCATCTTCCCCGGAGTCAACCGCCTCAACCAGCGCGTGCTCCACAGCCTCGACGAGCGGCTTCAACGCAAATTTCTGCTCACCCATTGGGTGCCTCCACGAGTCGAGCCTAAACCCGCGCCCAGTCTACGTTTTCAGCACTTTCCAGTGGGACAACTGAGGAAAGTAGGGTCAGCGCTGCAGCAGGTGCCCCAACAGCGCCACCAGGGCCGCGTGGCTGGGCTCGTCGATGGCCATGATGCGCACCGTGGCGCCCGGCCGGCGGTTGGGTGAATTGGCGGCGACCAACTGCCACAGGTCTTGCAGCGTGGCCTGCAGGTGCCGCTGGTCGGTGCTGTGGTCCACCAGCAGCAGCACACGGCGCAGGTCTACGGCGTCCAGCAGGCGGCCGATCTCGAAGCGGCAGCCCTGGTTGGTGGGCGAAAAACTGCGCAGGTCCATCAGCACCGCGTCGCTGGCCGATGCCAGGCGCTGCATGCTCATCTGCCAGGTGTCGGCGCGGCAGAAAAGTTCGTCGATGCGGTGGCGGCCGTCTGGCGCCGCGCGCAGGTCCAGCGCCGCCAGCCGGCGCTGCAAGTCGGCCGGGCCGCTGACGAACTGGCGCGCCAGGTCGCCGCTCATGAAGTCCAGAAACTCGTGGGGCTCGATGGTGGAGGTGACCAGGTCCGGCCCGGCGATCATCGCGATCGGCCCCAGCGGCTGCCAGTGCCGGCGCAGGCGGTCGAAAAGCCGCTCGCTGCGTGCGCCCAGAGCAAACACCCGCAACAGCAGCAGACGCTGTGGCGGCGTGGTGGGTGCGCCGCGCAGGCGCCACAGCAGGCTGGCCGTGAGTCGCGCGGCAGCCAGGGCCACCAGGCCGCTGAGCAGCCACCAGGCGCCGGAGAACACCATGCCGATGGACTGCGCGACGGCGAAGATGATGAAGAGGGCATCTACCGACAGCGACAGCTCGCTGAAAGCCAAGGCCTGGTAGCGCCGACCCAACCAGCGCAGCAGCGGCCAGCAGGCCAGGCCGGCCAGCAATATGCCGAGCAGCATGACGCCGTAGAAGGTGCTGGTGCCACCCAGACCCAAGCCGAAGGCCAGACCCGTCACGGCTTGCAGCACGGCTTCGTCGGCGGCCATCTAGCCGATGAGCGCCTGCGAGCCCAGCAACGCCAGCACCATGGTGCTCAGCACCAGCGGGCCCACCGCGCGGATGCGGCGCCACATGAAGGCCGCCAGCAGCACCGTGGCCGGGCCGTTGGTGAGCAGCCAGTACAGCGCCGCGCCCCACAAGCCACCGGTGTCGCCTTCGTGCGGCGCTGCCAGCCAAAGGCTGCCGATGGCCGCGAAGTACAGCAGCAGCAGTGCGGCACGGTGCCAGCGGTCGTAGGCCGCCACCAGCATCACGGCCAAAACGGCCGGCCACAAGTGCACCAGCACCATGACGGCGGTGCGCATGGGCAGCACACCCATGCCGCCGCTCAATTGCAGCGCCAGCGACATCACCAGCGCGTAGACCCCACCCGCTACCAGGTAGACCCCGGCTGCCCGCCAAGGCGCCTGTCTCGTGTGGCGCCAGGCCAGGCTGTCCGCAGCGGGTGCCGTGCTCAGCTGTTCCAGTTGCAGCGGTGGTGGTGGGCTGCCGGCCGCGGCGGTCGATGGTGTTGCTGGTGTTTCAGGTGCTGCCTGACTTGCGTGCTGCGACATGCCGCGGACCACCGCGCGCCGGTACAAGTGCAGCAGCGCAGCGCACAGCGGTGCGGAAATCAGCGCCGCCAGCAGGATGGCAAACGGCAGAACCCCAGTCAGCGCTTGTCGTGCATCCATGCGCCCAGTGTGCCGTCAGGCTGGGGCACAAGCTGGCGGCGCCACGGTGGGAAGTTAGGGGGCGCCGATTGCTGCGGCGCACAAGCTCAGCCGGCGGGCTTTTGCATGGCGGCGCAAGGGTCTGGCCGAGGCTGCGGTGCGGTGTGCACCACGCGGTCAAAGGCTGCCGTGGTGTCGCCATTTTCCAGCACGCCGATGGCCACGCTGCGCTGGCGCGTGGCTGCGTCCAGCCAGCGCGGGGCGCCCACGTCGGTGCGCACATGGCCGTTGCCGGCCAGCAGCAGCACGCCGCGCTCGGCGTTGAGGGTGATGACGCGGGCCATGAACTGGTCGCGGGCCACCTGCGCCAGCGCCATCTGCGGCGCCAGGCCCGCGGGCAACATCCCGCAGTGGCTGGCTTCGATGTTGGCGCTCAGGGCCTGCAGCAAGGACGCGGGCACCGCGGGGTCGAAACCCTGAGCCTGCAGGCCGGTGCGCATGACGGCCCGGGCCTCGTCGCGTGACACGTTGGCCGCCACGATGGGCAGGCCGTGTTGCAGCGCGAGTTCAATGAAGGGCTTGTAGTGCGGCCAGTGCCAGCCGCGGCCGCCCTGGCCAGCGGCGATCAGCATGTCGGCGCTGGGTGGTGGCTGCTGGCGCTGTGCCGCGTCGATAGCCGCCTGGTGCTGGCGGTCGAACTGCTCCATCGCCAGCACCGGCCGCGCGCCGGTGGCCAGCCAAGCGCGAAAGGCCTGCAGGCGCAGCGTGTGCTGGGTTGCGTTGTCGTGGACCTCGCCCAGCAGAACCAGCGGGCGGTCGAAGCGCAGGCCCGTAGGTACGCTGGCGCAGGCCGCCAAAAGAAGAGTCGCCGCAATTGCGGCGACGGGGATCAGGACAGCTGGCATGCCGGCATCGTAGCCGGCGTACGGGCGCAGGCTTACTGCGTCTGCTCGATGCCCGCAATGGCCCAGGGTCGGCTGTCGTCGTGCGGCTTGACCAGGTGCCAGACCTCATTGAAGGCCGTGGGCGCGGCGCCCTTTTCTTCCACCACGTCGCCGTGAAAACGCACGCTCACCACCTGGCGGTCACCGTCGTCGGTCACGTCCAGGACGTCGGCTTCGACCTTGACCACGTCGGTGTGCTGGCCGCTGGGGCCCCGTTCTTGGAGGTCCAGGCGCAAGGAAGCAAAGAGCTCGGGTGTGGTGAAGCGGCGCAGGTCGTCCAGGTCGGCCGTGTCGTTGCCCGCTTGCATGCGGATGAAGATCATCTTGGCGGTGCGGGCAAAACCTTCGCTGTCGAAGGCGGCAGGCACGAAGGCGCGTGACACCGCAACTCCTGCGGCGGCAGAGGCTTCGCCTGACAGTGTTTGCCCGGCCGGCGACTCGAAGCTGCTGCGCTGCATGGGCTGCGCAGCCGCTGTCGTTTCATTGACAGCCGGCGCAGGCCAAGCCACTTGCGCGCCACCGGCAGCGCGGTTGCCCGAGCTGGCACCTGCCAGCGCCGGCGTGCGGCCCTGGTTGCCGAAGCGGCGCAGCAGGAACATCACCAGAAACACCGCGGCCACGCCCAGCAAGGCCATCATCAGGAAGTTGCCAAAGGCTTCGCCCAGGCCCAGGTGGCTCATCAGCGCGGCGATGCCCAGGCCGGCGGCCAGGCCGGCGATCGGGCCCATCCACGAACGTTTGGCGGCTGCGGCAGGCGCGGCGCCGGCGGTGGCAGGCGCCGCGCTGTTGGCGTTTTGCGCGGGTGCGCCTTGTTGCGGTGTGGCGGGCTTGGCTGGCACGGCGTCAGGGGCGGTGCGTGCGGGCATGTTGCGTTGCAGGCCGCTGGACTTGCCAGCTCCCAGCCGCTTGGCTTCGGAAATGGAAGGCAGGGTCGCGGTGACCAGGGCCACAACCACGGCGCCGATGAGCCAGTTTTTCATTGTCTTGAGTCCTCAGATCGATTGCTTGCTGGGTGCGCCCACGCTTTCAGGTCAGGATGTCGGGCCAGACTTTCGGACCAGACTTTTGAGCCAGACTTTTGGGCACAGGCGCGAGTTTGATGCATGCACAAGGACAACCGGCCGGGGCACTTGCAAGGCCATGTGCCGCGTGGGTGATCCTGCGCTGCACGCCGTGATGAACGCCGTGATGAACGCCGCTATGCACGCCATCATGCACGCCGTACCGCATCATTGCCGTCATCATCCCTGTCGCAAGGCCCCACGGGCCACGAGAGTTACCCCATGACCGTTGCGCTGCTCTGGATCCTGTGCGTGCTGCTCATCGTGGCCGGCCTGGCCGGCACCGTGCTGCCGGCGCTGCCTGGCACGGCGCTGGTGTTGGCGGGCATCGTGCTGGGCGCCTGGATCGACGACTTCACACGGGTGGGCGCCGGCATGCTGGCGGCCATCGGCGTGCTGGCTGTGCTGGCATGGGTGATGGACTATGTGGCCGGCCTCCTGGGTGCGCGCAAGGCCGGCGCCAGTCGGCTGGCGCTGCTGGGCGCTGCCGTGGGCACCGTGGTGGGCCTGTTCATGGGCCTGGTGGGTGTGCTGTTCATGCCGCTGGTTGGCGCAACTGTGGGCGAGTTCTGGGCCCGGCGCGGCCAGGCGCAGGCCAGTCAGCAAGCGGTGAAAGTGGGCGTGGCCACCTGGCTGGGCATCATGGCCGGCCTGCTGGCCAAGGTGGTGCTGGCCTGCATGATGGTGGGGCTGTTTGTGGTGGCGCTGATCTTCTAGGCGCCGTTCTGGGTGCGTTGTGGTGGCGTTTCAGGCGCCCATCAGGCGTCCTAACCACTCGTGCAGCACCAGCCTGGTCCCTTCAAAACCGGCAGCTGTTGGCAACCAGTCGGAGGCGCGCAGGCGACCCGAGGGGCTCATGCCCATGGGCGCGGGCACGATGGTGATGTTGCGTCCTTCGGAAGCGCGCTGGAAATTGCGCAGCGCGCGGGGCATGTGGTAGCCGTGGGTCACCAGAACGATCTTGTCGATGCCTTGCGGCTCGAGCAGGGCCACGGTGCGCAGCGCGTTTTCGCGTGTGTCGCGTGACTGGGTTTCGGTCCACTTCAGCGGACGGCCGAACTCGCGTTCGGCCACACGTGCCGCAATCTCGGCTTCGCTGGGGCCGGGCAGGGCGTTGTGGCCGATGCCGCCGCTGAAAGCCATGGGCAGACCCGTCTCGCGCGACAGCCACATACCGTAGCGCAGCCTTTCGATGCTGCGCTCATGCAGGCTGGACACACCGTACTCGGGCGCCAGCAGCCGGCGGCCGCCGCCCAGCACCACGATGGCGGTGCGTGGCGCGCGCTTGAGCTCGGCGATCTGGCTTTCCTGCAGCGGGATCTGCGGCTTCAGCAGCCACTGCGAGAGGCCTTGGCTCAGTGCCGTGGTGCAGCTGAACCAGATGCCCAGCACGCCCACCAGCACCAGCAGCCAGGCCAGCAGGCGGCGTCTGAACATCAGTCGTGCGCCTGCCACCACCAGCACCAGAAACGGCACTGGCGGCATCAGCAGCGCGCTGAGCGTGGGTTTCCAGGCTTCGATGCCCAGGGTCAGAAAGATCTCGTTCATGGAAGGGGCAGGTGGCGCCCGGATAATGCCTCTGCAGTGTAAGTACTTGGCGGTGGCACCCGACCCCCCAGCTTGCAAGGAGTATGAACATGAGTGTGCAGACCATCACCCTGGGCGGCGGTTGCTTCTGGTGTGTCGAGGCCGTGTTCGAGCTGGTCGACGGTGTCACCGCCGTTGAAAGCGGCTACTGCAACGGCCATGTGCTGCGCCCCAGCTACGAGCAGGTCTGCGGTGGCGACACGGGCCATGTGGAAGTGGTGCGGGTGAGCTTCGACGACACCCGCATCGGCTTGCGCGAGGTTCTGGAGATCTTCTTTCATATGCACGACCCGACCACGCTGAACCGGCAAGGCAACGACGTCGGCACGCAGTACCGCAGCGGCATCTACTTCGAGAGCGCGGCGCACGAAGCGCTGGCGCGTGAGGTGCTGGCCGAGGCGAACGCTGCGCACGGTGGCCGGGTGGTCACCGAAATCAAGGCACTGGCCAACTATTCGCGGGCCGAGGACTACCACCAGCATTATTTTGCCCAACACCCCGGACAGGGCTACTGCGCCTTTGTCGTGGCGCCCAAGGTGGAAAAATTCAAGCGCACCTTCAAAGCGCGGGTGAAGGCGTGAAGCCGATCCGGCGCGGCGGCTAGAACGCCGCAAAGCTGCTGGCCGGCTCCAGATCAGGAAAGATCGAATCCAGGCCGCGGCGCAGCCGCTGGCGTCGCTGGCGCTGTTCTGGCCCGCCACCGGCCAGAGCGGCAAACACAGGGGCGCGCAGCAGCCACAGGTCCACGGGTTCTTCGGCGGCGCGCACCTGGGCGCACAGCCATTCGATCTCGGGTGTGCCTTCCAGCGCATGCAGGAAGGTGAGTTTCAGGTCCACGAAGGCCCGGCGCGCTGCCATGCGGGCGCTGCGGTCACCGGGCAGTCCAGCGCCGGGCAAACCGGCGCCGGGGCTGAAGTGTCGGGGACCGGCGTATGGCGATGTCATGGCTTCGTGGCCCTACAAGGCGCTGAACTGCGAGCGCGGTGCGCGAGCAGGGAAGTGGTGGTTCAGCAGCGTCAGCCGCTGTTCGGCTTCGGTCTGGCTGTGGCCCAGCGACACCACGCGGTAGAGGTCGGCACGCACGTGCCACAGCTCGCGCAGCGAACGCGCTTCCTGCACGCGCCAGCGCACGCGGTCGGCGTCTTCGCTGCAGACGTCGGCCATGGTGGCCAGGAATTCCCTGCGCACGCCAGGCAGCCGGTTCAGCGGCGGTGCCGCGTGTTGCGGCGATGGCGCCATGAGCCAGAACATCAGGCGCTGCCAGGCGGTGCCGCCCGGGGCATGGCGCAGCGACGGCGGTCCGCATTCCACGCGCAGGCTGCTGCCAGCCAACAAGGTGGAACGACGACCCCAGCGGGTCAGGGTGGGCAGCGATCTGGTCATGCAGGGTTTATCGGACGATGGGGGCTTGAACCTGAGGCTTGATCGTCGCGCCCCCGGCACCTGTCAAAGCCCTGAGAAGCGACCGCTTGGGCCGTCAGTTCATCGCCGCGTCATCTGCCGGGCGGCGGGCTCAGCCACGCAAGTCCTTCCGGACTTGCCTGCGCGGGCTCAGCCCTCGCGCGTGAAATCGCGCTCGGGCCTTCGCCAGCCACGCAAGTCCTTCCGGACTTGCCTGCGCGGGCTCAGACAGCGCCGTACTGCTGCTTGCGCTGGGCCGTGTAGTCCCACCACGGGCGTGCCGCAGCGCCTCGCATGAAGTCGGTGGCGGCCATGAAGGTGTCCAGCACGCAGGGGTCTTGCCGCTTGCCGGTGCTGCGGCACAGGGCCTGGTAGAGATCAAGAGCGTCCAGGCGCACCAGGTCTTGTGGCACGGCCACGCCAAGCAGGCGCAGGTCTGCCGCTATCGAGGGTCCGATGTTGGGCAGCTGTTCAAGATGCTGGCACTCAGCCGCAACGCTTGCTTTGCGCGGCGGTGGTGCCTTGGGTGGGCGCAGAACGGGAGCCATGACCCAGGCCGCGCTCACATCAGCATGGTGTTGCGGATCAGCCCGACGGCGATACCTTCAAGTTCGAAGTCTTGCGCGTCCAGCGGCACCAGGATGGTCGAGTAGTCGGGGTTCTCGGGGATCAGTTCTATGCCCTTGCTGGTGCGGCGCAGCCGCTTCACCGTGACGTCGTCACCCAGCCGCGCGACCACGATCTGGCCATTCTTGGCGTCCTTGGCCCTTTGAACGGCCAGCAGGTCACCGTCGAGGATGCCGGCGTCGCGCATGCTCATGCCACGCACCTTGAGCAGGTAGTCGGGCCGGCGCGCCCACATGCTGGCTTCCATGAGGTAGCTCTGGTCCACGTGCTCTTGCGCCAGGATGGGGCTGCCCGCAGCCACACGCCCCACCAGCGGCAAGGACAGCTGCGCCAGGCTGGGCAGCGGCAGCATGTACTGCTTGCCAAAGGGTTCGAGCCGCGCCTGGGCCAGCGCACGCAATGTGTCAGACTTCAAACGGATGCCGCGCGAGGTGCCGCCCACCAGTTCGATGACCCCCTTGCGGGCCAGCGCCTGCAGGTGTTCTTCAGCGGCGTTGGCGCTCTTGAAGCCCAGTTCGGCCGCGATCTCGGCACGAGTGGGCGGGGCGCCCGTGCGTTCGATGGCGCTTTGCACCAGTTCCAGGATCTGCTGCTGGCGCGGGGTGAGCTTTGGGCTTTCGGTCATGTGCGGCCTTCCTGCTGAAATGACGGACTGTCTGTTTGTCCAGTGACTGTATTTTCATCCAGAAACCCGATCATGCCAAGCGACCATCGCCATGTCCTCGTCATTGCCCTGGGTGGCACCATCGCCGGCATGGCCGCCAGCGCCTCCGACAACGTGGCCTACCGGTCGGCAGAACTGGGTGTGCAGGCGCTGGTGGATGCCGTGCCGGCCCTGGCCACGGTGCCGCTGCGAACGGTGCAGCTGGCGCAGATCGACAGCAAGGACATGGGCCCTGCGCTTTGGCAGCAACTGGTGCACACGCTGCATGTCGAATTGGCGCAGGACAGCGTGCAGGGCGTGGTCATCACCCACGGCACCGACACGCTGGAAGAAACCGCCTATTTCCTGCACCGGGTGCTGGCGCCCGACAAGCCGGTGGTGCTGACGGCAGCCATGCGCCCGGCCACGTCGCTGCAGGCCGACGGGCCGCAGAACTTGTTGGATGCCGTGACCGTGGCGCAGTCACCGGGTGCACAGGGGGTGCTGGTGGTGCTGGCCGGGCAGGTGCATGCTGCCCACACGCTGCGCAAGGTGGACGCCTACCGGCTGGATGCCTTCAGCAGCGGTGACGCAGGCCTGGTGGCGCGCGTGGAAGAAGGGCTGGTCCAGCCGCTGCGGCCCTGGCCGCAGGCCGCGAACCCTGACAGCCCGGCGCTGCTGGCCGCCGTGTTGGGCAGCGACTGCACCAGCTGGCCGCGCGTGGCGTGGATCACCAGCCATGCCGGCTTCGATGCCGGTCTGGTGGACGCCGCCGTCACCGCCGGCTTCCACGGCCTGGTGCTGGCCGGCACCGGCAACGGCACGCTGCATGCGCAACTGCAAGCCGCCGCCGGCCGCGCCCAGCTGGCCGGTGTGGCGGTGCGCCTGAGCACGCGCTGCGCCAGCGGCCGCGTGGTGGGCCAGGCGCCGCGCGTGCTACCTGTCAGCGAGGCAGCCAGCCCGGCGCAGGCCCGCGTGGCCCTGTTGCTGGAACTGCTGATGCGGCAGTAGGCCTGGCACGTGACCACGGCGCACACCAGCATCGCCGTGCATCGTGTGCTCGCCAAGCCGGCACGGAAGGCCTCGACCGGCGTGACCGGCACCACCGGGTCGCCAACAATGAAGCCGGGCGCGAGTGACAGATCGTTGCCCTCCAGTGCCGCTGACCACGGTGAAGCCGTGGCCTGCACTGTAGCGGCCTGACTTCGGAGGTCTGGACCGAGGCTGTGAGCCAGGAGCGTGGGCGGCACAAGGCGTCGAAGCGAAACGTGCGAAAACCGAGGATCGCTGGGCAGTACCGACAAGCCCAGGGCTTGCCCCCTGGGCGCAGGAGGTGCTGCCCGGCAAGACCGGTTTCTCGCGCGTTGCAGCCGACGTCCTTCTGCCGCCCACGCTCCCAGCACGGCCTCGCGCCCGTCAACGCGCCGCAAGTGGCTGTCAGGCTCGGGCCTGCATCGTTTCCAGTTCGGACTGCAGCAGCAACCAGCGTTCTTCGAGCAGCGCCACCTCGGCGCCGATGTGGTTCAGCCGGCGTCCGGTGTCGGCGATCTCGCCTGCAGGGCGCTTGCCGGCAGCCAGTGCCTGTTCCAGCGCGGCCTTCTCGGCGGCCAGCTTTTCCATGCGCTGGTCGATCTGTTGCAGCTCCATGCGCAGCGGCCGTGTCAGGTTGGCCAGTTGCGACCTGGCCTGTGCGCCTTGTTTGCGGTCGTCGCGACCTTGGCTCGGCGGCTTGGCACCTGCGGGCATGCCTTTGGCCGAAGGAGATTTCGACGTCGGTGCAGGCTTGGGCGCTTCGACGGCGGCCTCCAGGGCAGGCTTGGGAGGGTCCGGCAGCGGCTGGCCCTTGGCGGCCGCACGGCTCACGTCCAGCAGCCACTTCTGGTAGTCGTCCAGATCGCCATCGAAAGGCTGCACCTCGCCACGCGCCACCAGCCAGAACTCGTCGCACACCTCGCGCAGCAGCGCGCGGTCGTGGCTGACCAGCATGACCGTGCCTTCGAATTCGTTCAGCGCCATTGACAGCGCTTCGCGGGTGGTCAGGTCCAGGTGGTTGGTGGGCTCGTCCAACAACAGCAGGTTGGGACGCTGCCACACCAGCATGGCCAGCACCAGCCGAGCCTTTTCGCCGCCACTCAGCGAGCCCACAGCCTGTTGAACCATTTCGCCGGTGAACTTGAAACGACCCAGGAAGTCGCGCAGTTCCTGTTCGCGCCCCGCCGGTCCGACGTCGCGCGCCAGGCGCACCATGTGCATCAGCGGGCCGTCGTCGAGCTGCAGCACGTCCAGTTCCTGCTGTGCAAAGTAGCCGATGACCAGGCCCTTGCCTTCGGTCATGCGGCCGGCCAAGGGCTGCAGCGCCTTGGCGATGGTCTTCACCAGCGTGCTCTTGCCCTGGCCGTTGGCGCCCAGGATGCCGATGCGCTGGCCGGCCAGCACGCTGCGGCTGAAACCCTTGACGATGGCGTTGCTGCCGTAGCCACAGGCCAGACCGTCGAAAGACAGCATCGGGTTGGGCAGGCTCTGCGGCTCGCGGAATTCGAACTCGAAGTCGCTGGCCGTCAGGATGGGCGCCAGCCTTTCCATTCGGGCCAGCGCCTTGACCCGGCTCTGCGCCTGCTTGGCCTTGCTGGCCTTGGCCTTGAAACGGTCGATGAACTTCTGCAGGTGCGCGATGCGGTCCTGCTGCTTGGAAAACGCCGCTGCGGCCAGCGTCAGGCGCTCGGCGCGCATCTCTTCAAACGCGCTGTAGTTGCCGCCGTAGCGGGTGAGCGTCTGCTCGTCCAGGTGCACCGTGACGCGGGTGATCGCGTCCAGGAACTCGCGGTCGTGGCTGATGACGATCATCAGGCCGTCGAAGCGCTTGAGCCAGGCTTCCAGCCACACCAGCGCGTCCAGGTCCAGGTGGTTGGTGGGCTCGTCCAGCAGCATCAGCTCGGCCGGGCACATCAGCGCACGTGCCAGTTGCAGCCGCATGCGCCAGCCGCCAGAAAAGCTGTTGACCGGTGCGTCCAGTTCGTGGATCTTGAAGCCCAGGCCCAACAACAACGCTTGCGCACGAGCGGGCGCGTCGAAGGCGCCGGCTTCATCCAGCGACAGGTGGGCGTGGGCCATGGCGTTGCCGTCGCCGCTGGCTTCGGCAGCCGCCAGCTCGGCCTGCGCGGCCATCAGCGCCATGTCGCCCTGCAGTACAAAGTCGGTGGCGCCATCTTCGGTTTCGGGCATTTCTTGCGCGACCTCACCGACGCGCCAGCGCGGCGGGATCTCGACGTCACCGTTGTCGGCATGCAAACGGTTGGTGAGCATGGCAAACAGGCTGGACTTGCCAGCGCCATTGCGGCCGATGAGGCCGACCTTTTCGCCGGGTTGCAGCGTCACGTTGGCGCCTTGCAGCACGACCTTGGTGCCGCGGCGCAGGGTGATGTTTCTGAGGGTAATCATCTGAGGTATCGCGCTTCGATCAGCAGCACATGGTCATCGCCGGCACTGGTGGGCAGGCCCACCACCGGCAGTCGCGGGAAGGCCGCTTCGAAATGTTGACGTTCGTGCCCGATTTCGAGCACCAGCACGCCGTGGTCCGAGAGGTAGCCGCGCACGTCCTTCATCAGCTGTCGGATGAAGGCCATGCCGTCGGGGCCGCCATTCAGGGCCAGCGCAGGTTCGGCGCGGTATTCGGCCGGCAGCGCGGCCATCGAGCGGGTGTTGACGTAAGGCGGGTTGCACAGGATCAGGTCGTAGCGGCCGGGTGCGGCCGCCAGACCATCACCCTGCAGCAGCGTGATGCGCTCTTGCAGACCATGGCGCTGCACATTGCGCGCGGCCACGGCCAGCGCATCGGCCGACACGTCAGTGGCCTGAACAAAGACGCTGGGCCAGGCCATGGCCGCCAGGATGGCCAGGCTGCCGTTGCCGGTGCACAGGTCCAGCACGCGGTGGGTGTGTTCCGACAGCCAGCTGTCGATGGTGCCTTCGACCAGGGGCTCGGCGATCAGCGAGCGCGGGATGATCACGCGCTCGTCGACGTAGAACGGTACGCCTTGCAACCAGGCTTCACCGGTGAGGTAGGCCGCCGGCTTGCGTGTGCTGATGCGCTGACCGACCAGGGTCTGCGCACGTTGTGCGTCAACCAGGGCCACGGCGTCTTGCGCACGCTCGTCCAGTTCACCCAGCGGCAGCCCCAGTGCCCACAGCACCAGCCAGGCGGCTTCGTCGAAGGCGTTGTCGGTGCCGTGGCCAAAAGCCACGCCCGCAGCTTGCAGGCGTTCGGCTGAACGCTCGACGAGTTCGAACAGGTTCATGCCAGAAACGTTTCCAGCGTCCGCCGGTAGGCGTTTTTCAGTGGCTCGATGGCGGCCACCTCGACCCATTCGTCGATCTTGTGCGCACTCTCGTTGCTGAAGCCGAATTCCATGACTTGCGGGCAGATGCGGGCGATGAAACGGCCGTCGGACGTGCCGCCCGTGGTGCTGAGTTCTGGCGTGATGCCGAGCTCGGCTTCGGCCGCAGCGGCCAGCGCCGCATGCAGAGTGCCGGGCGGCGTGAGGAACGGTTCGCCGCCCAGCGTCCAGCTGATGCTGTGTTGCACGCCGTGCCGCCGCAGCACGGCCTCGAACCGGTCTTTCAGGGCATCGGCCGTGCTCTCGGTGCTGAAGCGGAAGTTGCAGTCCACCACCAGCTCACCCGGGATGACGTTGCCCACGCCGGTGCCAGCGTGGATGTTGCTGACCTGCCAGCTGGTGGGAAGGAAAAAGGCATTGCCTTCGTCCCAGCGTGTGGTGCCCAGTTCAGCCAGCGCGGGCGCAAAGTCGTGGATGGGGTTGCGGGCCAGTTGTGGGTAGGCGATGTGGCCCTGGATGCCGTGCACCACCAGCCGCGCGCTCAGCGTGCCGCGGCGGCCGTTCTTGACCATGTCGCCCACACGGTCCACCGATGTGGGCTCGCCGATGAGGCAGGCATCCAGCTGCACATCACGCTGCTTCAGCACCTGCACCGCGTGCAAGGTGCCATGCAACGACGGGCCTTCTTCGTCGCTGGTGATCAGCAGCGCCAAAGTGCCCGCGTGCCCGGGCTGCGCGCGCACAAACTCTTCGGCAGCCACGGCCATGCAGGCCACCGCGGTTTTCATGTCGGCAGCACCCCGCCCATACAGGCGGCCGTTGCGGTGCGTGGGCACGAAGGGGTCGCTGGTCCAGCGTTCAAGCGGGCCTGTGGGCACCACGTCGGTGTGACCGGCCAGGACCAGTGTGGGCCCCGATCTGGTGCCACGGTGCACCGCCCACAGGTTGCTGACCCGGGCGCTGTCGGGGCCGGCGTCGAGTGACTCGCAGGCAAAACCCAGCGGCGTCAAACGCTGCGCCAGCACGGCCTGGCAACCCGCATCGGCTGGCGTCAGCGAGCGGCAGGCGATCAGGGTTTCGGCAAGGCGCAGCGCGGCCGTCATCTGGCGATCGATCCGTGCCTTGCCCTCACCGCTGCTGCGCCCAGGGTGGCGACGACACGCGCGGGTCTTCGGGCTTCACGTCCAGCGACAGCTCGGTGTAGGTGGCGGCTTCGGGCTCTTCCTTCTTGGGCGCGGCGCGTGAGATGGGAGCTTGTTCGTTCTGCAGACGCCACAGCAGGTTGGTCGGCGAATCGGCGTATGACAGGCCTTCATCGCGCGAAACGATGCCTTCGTTGATGAGGCGCGCGATGTCGTGCTCGAAAGTCTGCGAGCCTTCGGCCAGCGACTTTTCCATCGCCTCTTTCACCGACGACAGGTCGCCCTTTTCGATGAGCTCGGAGATCAGCTTGGTGTTCAGCAGCACCTCGACTGCCGGCACACGGCCACCCGCATTGGCACGCAGCAGCCGCTGCGACACCACGGCGCGCAGGCCGGCGCCCAGGTCGGACAGCAGCGTGGGCCGTGCTTCGGGCGAATAGAAGGACAGGATGCGCCCCATCGCGTGGTAGCTGTTGTTGGCGTGCAGCGTGCTCAGCACCAGGTGGCCCGACAGCGCATACGACAGCGCCGCGCTCATGGTTTCGCGGTCACGGATTTCGCCGATCAGGATGCAGTCCGGCGCCTGGCGCAATGCGTTTTTCAGCGCGATCTGCAGGCTTTGTGTGTCGCGGCCCACCTCGCGCTGGTTGACGATGCTCTTCTTGTTGCTGAACAAAAATTCGATCGGATCCTCGATGGTCAGGATGTGCCCCGTCATCTGCTGGTTGCGCCACTCGATCATCGACGCCAGCGTGGTGCTCTTGCCGGTGCCGGTGGCGCCCACCATCAGGATCAGGCCGCGCTTGTCGGTGATGATCTGGCTCATCAGCGGTGGCATACCCAGCGAGTCCAGCGACGGGATCAGGAAGGGGATGCAGCGGAACACCGCGGCGATGCTGCCGCGCTGCTTGAAGGCGCTGAGACGGAAGCTGCCCACACGCGGGATGCTGATGCCGACGTTGAGCTCGCCCGTTTCCTCCAGCTCTTCCATCTGCTGCGGCGCCAGCAGTTCGGCCAACAGCTGGCGCGTCTGGTTGGTGGTGAGCAGTTGGTCCGACAGCTGCAGGATCTGGCCGTGGATCTTGATCAGGATGGGCGTGTTGGCCGACATGTAGACGTCGGACGCATTTTTTTCCGCCATCAGGCGCAGCACGCGCTCAAGGTTGTTGGCCACTTCAGTTGCTCCCGGGCAATGCAGGCAGTCGGATCAAGTGGCCGCTAGCGGCTCTTTGGGACTTGCATGTCCCAAAGCGCTCGATAGCCGCCGCAAGCGCGCAGGCGCTTGCTCGGTGCGGTCTCGCCCCCCCTTGCGGGGGAGCGGCGAAGCCGCTTCGGGGGTGGGTGACATCATGCCCTGAGAAGTTCGTTGATGCTGGTCTTGGCGCGGGTCTGTGCGTCGACCTTCTTGACGATCACCGCACAGTACAGGCTGTGGCTGCCGTCTGCGCTGGGCAGGTTGCCCGAAACCACCACGCTGCCGGCGGGGATGCGGCCATAACTCACGGTGCCCGTGGCGCGGTCGTAGATCTTGGTGCTCTGGCCGATGTACACGCCCATGCTGACGACGCTGTTTTCTTCGACGATGACACCTTCGACCACTTCGCTGCGCGCGCCAATGAAGCAGTTGTCTTCGATGATGGTCGGGTTGGCCTGCAGTGGTTCGAGCACACCGCCGATGCCCACGCCACCGCTCAGGTGCACGTTCTTGCCGATCTGCGCGCAGCTGCCCACGGTGGCCCAGGTGTCGACCATGGTGTTTTCATCGACGTAGGCGCCGATGTTCACGTAGCTGGGCATCAGCACCACACCCTTGGCGAGGTAGCTGCCACGCCGGGCCACGGCCGGTGGCACCACGCGCACGCCGCTCTCGCGCATCTGGGCTTCGTCCATGTGCGAAAACTTGGTCTTCACCTTGTCGAAGAAGCCCAGGTCTCCGGCCCGCATGAGCTGGTTGTCGTTCAGGCGAAAGCTCAGCAGCACCGCCTTCTTCACCCACTGGTTGACCTGCCAGTCGCCCACGCCGCGCTTTTCGGCCACACGCAGGCGACCGGCGTTGAGGTCGGCGATCACCTGTTCGACGGCCTCACGCACTTCTGGGGCGTTGACGGCAGAAATCTCGGCGCGGCTGTCCCAGGCCAGGTCGATGATGGATTGCACTTGCGCGAAGCTCATTGGAGGCTCTCTGTGTAGGAAACGATGCGGTGAGCGGCTTCCAGGCATTCGTCCACCGACGCCACCAGGGCCAGGCGGATGCGCCCAGCGCCCGGGTTGTGGCCATGCACTTCGCGGGCCAACAGGCGGCCCGGCAGCACATTGACATTGTATTGAGCGAGCAGCCCGCGGGCGTACTCGACCTCATCGGTGTGCCCCGGGATGGCGGCCCAGAGGTAGAAGGCGGCGTCGGGCAGCGTCACGTCCAGCACCCTCGACAGCACCGGCATCACCTGCGCAAACTTGGTGCGGTACAGCTCGCGGTTGGCCACCACGTGCGCTTCGTCGCCCCAGGCCACGGCGCTGGCCCGCTGCACCATGGGGCTCATGGCGCTGCCATGGTAGGTGCGGTAGAGCAAGAAGGCCTTCATCAGTTCGGCGTCGCCGGCCACGAAGCCCGAGCGCAGGCCGGGCACGTTGCTGCGCTTGCTCAGGCTGGTGAAGGCCACCAGGCGGCGGAAGTCGTCGCGGCCCAGCGCCTTGGCGGCCTGCAAACTGCCGATGGGGGGACCGTGGGGCGGCTGGTCGCGGAAGTAGATCTCGGAATAACACTCGTCGCTGGCGATGACAAACCCGTGGCGGTCGCTCAGCTCGAAAAGCTGCTGCCATTCGGCCAGCGGCATCACGGCGCCCGTGGGGTTGCCCGGCGAACACACGTACAGCAGCTGCGTGCGGGCCCAGGTTGCGTCGTCCACGAGACCCCAGTCGGCAGCGAAGCTGCGCGCCGGCACGCTGGGCACGAAGGCGGTCTGTGCGCCGGCCAGCAGCGCCGCGCCTTCGTAGATCTGGTACATCGGGTTGGGGCAGACCACCGTGGCGCCGGGCCGTGTGGGGTCGATCACCGTTTGCGCAAAGGAAAACAGGGCTTCGCGGGAACCGGTCACCGGCAGCACCTGGCGGGCTGCGTCCAAGGTCACGCCGTAACGGCTTTGTACCCAGCTGCAGATGGCCTCACGCAGCGCCGGTTCACCGGCGGTCGCGGGGTAGGACGACAGGCCGGGGAGGGCCTGCACCAGCGCTTCTTCGATCAGCGCAGGTGTCTTGTGTTTGGGTTCGCCGATGCCCAGGCTGATGGGCCTGAGGTGGGACGGGGGCACGATGTCGCTGGTGATCTCGCGCCAGCGTTCAAAAGGGTAAGGGTGCAGGCGGGCCAACAACGGGTTCATGCTCGGGATTATCCCGGAGGCCCGGTGCTGGTCCGGTGACGGTCCGACGCTGGCCGGGGTGGCTGTCAGGCCAGCGGCTGTTTCGGCCGCTCGGTCAGGCGCCCGGCTTCCATCAGCAACTGCCGCTCGCAACGCGCCGCAATCTCGCGGTCGTGCGTGACCATCACCAGCGTGGTGCCGGCTTCGCGGTTCATGTCGAACATCAGGTCCATCACGGTGGCGCCGGTGGCGAAGTCCAGGCTGCCCGTGGGTTCGTCGGCCAGCAGCAGCGCCGGCTGCATGACAAAGGCGCGTGCCAGCGCCACCCGCTGTTGTTCGCCGCCCGACAGCACCTTGGGGTAGTGGCCCAGGCGCTCGGCCAGGCCCACACGCCGCAGCATTTCAGTCGCGGCGGCTCGGGCGTCGCTTCGGCCCTTCAGCTCCAGCGGCAGCATCACGTTTTCCAGCGCTGTCAGGTTGCCCAGCAGCTGAAAGCTCTGGAAGACAAAGCCCACCTGGCGTGAACGCAACTCGGCGCGCGCGTCTTCGTCCAGCTTGAACAGGTCGGCGCCGGCCAGCATCACCGTGCCGGCGCTGGGTGTGTCCAGCCCCGCCAGGATCGACAGCAGCGTGCTCTTGCCCGAACCCGAAGCACCGACGATGGCCACGGACTCTTTGGGCCGAAGCTCAAAATTGATCTCGTGGAGTATGGTGAGGGTTCCGGTGGCATCGGCCACCTGCTTGGTGACACCCTTGACCGCTATGAGAGGTTCCGACATCGACAATTCTTGTGCTGCGCGGCGCGCGTTTGTTGTGCACTGTAGCCTGCTGGCCGGCGCCTGCGCTGCGGGCTGGAGCACAGCCGCACAGGCCCAGGGGCCGGTGCGCAAGCTGCTGGTGGTGGGCGACAGCTTGTCGGCTGAATACGGCCTGAGCCGCGGCCAGGGCTGGGTGGCGCTGCTGGAAAAGCGACTGGCGCAAGAAAAGCTGCCCTGGCGGGTCATCAATGCCAGCATCAGCGGCGACACCACCTCGGGCGGGCGGTCACGCCTGCCTTCGCTGCTGAAGCTGCACCGGCCGCAGTTGGTGATCATCGAACTGGGTGGCAACGACGCCTTGCGCGGTTTGCCGCTGACCTTGACAGAAGACAACCTCAACGAGATGGCCCGCGCCGCCAAGGCCGCCGGTGCGCAAGTGCTGGTTGCCGGCATGGCCGTGCCGCCCAACTACGGGCGCGCCTACGGAGAAAGTTTCCTGGCCCTGTTCGCTAGCGTGGCCCAGGCGCAGAAGGCCGCGCTGGTGCCCTTTTTGCTGGCCGGCGTGGCCGACGGGCCCGACGCCGACAACATGTTCCAGCCCGACCGCATCCACCCCAAGGCCGAGGCGCAACCGCGCATGCTGGCCAATGTGTGGCCGGTGCTGCGGCCGCTGCTCAAGTAGCTGCTGCGGCGCGGCCGGCAGCGCCTGTCACGCTGCTGCGGCCGGCTCTTATTGCATGTTCTGGCGATCGCGCTGCGGCTGGCGCGGTTCTGGCCCACGCTTGCGATCGTCGTCACCACCCCGGTCAGCACCGCGCTCGGGGCGAGGCTCGGGTGCCGCCCGCGGCGGTGGTGCAGCAGGCGCCACCGTGGCCGGGGCGGGGCGCGCAGGCGCCACGGTCACCGGTGCTGCTGGAGCCACGGGGCCGCGCATCGGCGGCGCAGCGGCGGGTGCCGGCGCGGGTGCTGCAGGTGCGACTGCAGGTGCGGCTGCAGGTGCGGCTGCAGGTGCTGCGGCGGGGGCTTGGGGGCCACGCTGAGGTGCAGGCATCGGGCGGACCTGGGGCTGGCGCGGCGGCTGCACCTGTGGCTCTGCCTGCGGCTGCGGCTGCGGCTGCGGCTGCGGCGCTGGACGGTCCGGCTGTCCGCGGGTCGGACGTTCCGGACGGTCGTTGCGGTCGTTGCGGTCATCGCGGTCGTTGCGGTCGCCCCTGCCATTGCGCTCGTCCCGGTCATTGCGCGGATCGCGGTCACTGCGGTCGCGGCGGTCGGACGCAGGCTCACGTTCAGGCCTGGCGCCGCCGGGCTCGGGCACCACACGCACCGGCGGTTCGCGCCCCACGCGCACGGGTGTTTCGCGCACTGGCGGCGGCACCACCACCAGGGCCGGCTGCGGGCCGGTGCGCGGACCGCGGAAGTTGTCCACCACCGAGCGGCCCACGGGCTCGCGCCGCACCAGCACGTCGCGCGGAACCACGGTCACGCCGCCGGGCACGCCTTGGTTGCCGTACATCACCGGACCGGTGGGCACCTGCGGACGCGGCTGATGGCCCGGGCGGCGGGGGTTGACCCGTTCCACGTAGATGGGCGTGTGGCGGTAGTGCGGCACGTAACGTTCCCTTGGCGCCAAGGGAACCCAGCCGACGCGGGGCCCACCGATGTTGATGGACACGCCAAAGCCGGGGCCATCGACCCAGGCCACCAGGGCCGGTGCATACACCGGGCGCGCCACATAGTCACCCGGCACCCAGCCCCAGCGGCCACGCCAGCTGACCCAGCGGCCGTAGTGGAAAGGCGCAAAGCCCCAGCGCGAGTCGTCCACCCAGGTCCAGCCCCAAGGGCGCACGTAGGTCCAGCGGCCATAGCGGTACGGCGCCCAGTCGGCGCGCACCTCCAGCGGGTACCAGACCGGGCCGTAGTCGGGGTGGCTGTCCCAACGGCCATGGCGGTCGAGTTCTTCGACGCCGGTCATCTCGGGCGACACGTGGCGCGCCGAAGCGCTGCGTTCGTCGCGCTGGTCTTCAGCCGCCACCCACTGCGCAAATGAGTCGTTGGAGGCTTGTAGCCAGCCAAAGCGCAGGCCATTGCCCTGCCGGACGGCGCGCCACAGTTCGACGCGCTGGCCCGTTTCGAGGAGAAAACCCTCCGGGTCGTCGATGCGCAAGGTGCCGCGCCAGGCGCCGGCCTGCGTGGTGTCGTCGACGCGGTCCACGCGGTAGTGGCCGGCACGATCGGGTCGCAACCGCACTTCCTGGGTCACGATGTCCACTTCATCGGCCACTTCGCGTGACCGCACGCGCAGCGCCAGGGTGCCGGCGTGCAGTTGAAAACTCATGCGCTGGTCGTCCAGGCGCAGCACTTCCACTTCGGTACCGCCCGCCAGGCGCAGCACGGTGGAGCCCACACGCAGATCGGCACGGCCTTGAGGGCCTGTGGACAGGCGGGCGCCTGCGGTCAGCGGCCGGTTGCGTTCGGCCTCGGTCCAGATGCCCTGCTCTTCGTCGAACCAGGACACCGGGCCCTGCAGGTCGGCCAGGCGGCCGACTCGGCCCGGCGGGTCTTCTTGCGCCCAGGCCGCTGGCGCCAGCAGCGTCAGCAGCGGCGCCAAGACAAACGCCACACGCCCGAGCCAGGCACGCGTGGACACAGGCGATGGGAGCTTGTTCATGACGTTTCAACGGCCGGCCGGCGGGCAGGGCTGACCCGGGCCGTGTAAAGCCTTGTGTACTTGCTGGCGTGCGGATGCTCAGTCATCGTCGGCCTCCACCAGTTCCGGGAACAGCACGCTGGTGTAACCCAGCTGCGTCAGGTCGGTCATGCGCGTGGGGTACAGGCGCCCGATGAGGTGGTCGCACTCGTGCTGAACCACCACGGCGTGGAAGCCGTCCACCTCACGTTCGATCGGCCGGCCCAGCGGGTCGACGCCCGCGTAGCGGATGCGCGCATGGCGCGGCACCTTGCCGCGCAGGCCGGGCACCGACAAGCAGCCTTCCCAGCCTTCCACCATCTCGTCAGACAGCGGCGTGATCACCGGGTTCAGCAGCACGGTGCTGGGCACCGGCGGCCGGTCGGGGTAGCGGTCGTTGTGCGTGAAGCCGAAGACCACCAACTGCAAATCGACGCCGATCTGCGGCGCCGCCAGGCCCGCGCCACGTGCGGCTTGCATGGTGTCGAACAGGTCAGCGATCAGCGCGTGCAGCTGGGGTGTGTCGAACTCATGCACGGGCTGGGCCACACGCAGCAGGCGCGGGTCGCCCATTTTCAGGATTTCGTGCACGGTCATGGTTGGGTGTCTTCTCGTGGGGTCTGGGGGTTCGTTCTGCCCGCTGCTGCGCGCGGAAGCTGTCGTCGAGCAGGGCGATGCGGGGGACGGTCGTGGCCAGCGCTTCACGAGGCAGCCTGAAACAAGGCCCGCAGCCCCTCTTCGTCCAGCAGCGGGATGCCCAGCTCGCGCGCCTTGTCCAGCTTGCTGCCGGCCTCGGCGCCGGCCACGACGTAGTGCGTCTTTTTGCTGACTGAGCCCGACACCTTGCCGCCCGCGGCTTCGATCAGGTCCTTGGCTTCGTCGCGGCTCAGCTGGGGCAGTGCGCCGGTCAGCACAAAGGTCTTGCCGGCCAGGGGCCTGGGTGCCGTGTCTGCGGTGCCGTCGCTCTCTGTCCAGTCGATGCCAGCGGTGCGCAGCTGATCGACCACTTCGCGGTTGTGCGGTTGTGCGAAGAAGGCGTGCACACTCTGCGCGACCACTGGCCCGACATCGTTGACCTGCAAGAGCTGCTCCACGCTGGCCTCCATCAGGCGTTCCATGCCACCGAAGTGACGTGCCAGGTCCTTGGACGTGGTCTCGCCCACGTGGCGGATGCCCAGGGCATACAGAAAGCGCGCCAGTGTGGTGTGCTTGCTCTTGGCCAGGCTGGCCACCAGGTTGGCGGCGCTCTTGTCGGCCATGCGGTCCAGACCGTTGAGCTTGGCGACGTCCAGTGCGTACAGCTCAGGCAGGCTATGGATGAGCCCGCCGTCCACCAGCTGGTCCACCAGCTTGTCGCCCAGGCCCTCGACATCCATCGCCCGGCGGCCGGCAAAGTGCAGCAGCGCCTGCTTGCGCTGCGCGGCGCAGAACAGGCCGCCGGTGCAGCGGTGGTCGATGCCGCCCTTTTCGCGCAGCACCGCGCTGCTGCACACGGGGCACAGGCGCGGCATGCGGAAGTTGGGCACATAGGCGCTGCGCTGGCCAGCCACACGGCCCACGACCTCGGGGATGACATCCCCCGCGCGTCGCACGATCACCGTGTCGCCCACACGACAGCCCTTGCGGCGCAGCTCGAACACGTTGTGCAGCGTGGCATTGCTCACCGTGGTGCCGCCCACAAACACCGGCGCCAGCTTGGCCACCGGCGTCAGCTTGCCCGTGCGGCCGACCTGGATGTCGATGCCGTTCAGGCGGGTCATCTGTTCCTGCGCCGGGTACTTGTGCGCCACCGCCCAGCGCGGTTCGCGCGTGACAAAACCCAGCCGGCGCTGCAGTTCCAGGTTGTTGACCTTGTAGACCACGCCGTCGATGTCGAAGGGCAGCGCGTCACGTTTGTCGCCCATGGCGCGGTGGAAGTCGAGCAGCCCGCCCGCACCCTGCGCCACGGCGCGGTCGGCGCACACCGGCAGGCCAAAGGACAGCAAAGCGTCCAGCGTGGCGCTGTGCGTGGGCGGCTGGTCCCAGCCGGCCACCGCGCCCAGGCCGTAGGCGTAGAAGCTGAGCGGCCTCTGGGCGGCGATGGCCGGGTCCAGCTGCCGCACCGCGCCGGCGGCGGCGTTGCGCGGGTTGACGAAGGTCTTGTCGCCCTTTTCTCGCTGCCTCTCGTTCATGCGCTCGAAGGCATCGCGGCGCATGTAGACCTCGCCGCGCACTTCCAGCAGCGGCGGTGCGTGGCCGTTCAGGCGCAGCGGGATCTGGCCGATGGTGCGGATGTTCTGCGTCACGTCTTCGCCGGTTTCGCCGTCACCGCGGGTGCTGGCCTGCACCAGCACGCCCGCTTCGTAGCGCAGGTTGATGGCCAGGCCGTCGAACTTGAGTTCGGCGCTGTACTCGACAGGTGCCGCATCGCTGCGCAGTTCCAGCTCGCGCCGCACACGATCGTCGAATGCCGTGGCGCCCGTCGCGGTGGTATCGGTTTCCGTGCGGATGCTCAGCATGGGCACGGTGTGCCGCACCGCCACAAAGCCGTCCAGCACCTGGCCGATGACCCGCTGCGTGGGTGAATCGGGCGTGCGCAGCTGCGGCTGCGCCGCTTCCAGCGCCTGCAGTTCCTGGAACAAGCGGTCGTACTCGGCGTCGGGCAGCTCGGGTGCATCGAGCACGTAGTAGCGGTGCGCGTGGTGGTGCAGCAACTGGCGCAGTTGCTCGGCACGTGCGCTGTCAGGTTCCGGCTTGGCTTGCGACATGATCGGACGACATTGTGTGGCAGGAGCCGTCCATGACTTTCGACTACGACCTCATCACCCTGGGCGCAGGTTCAGGCGGTGTGGCGGCCTCTCGCCGCGCGGCCTTGCACGGCGCCCGCGTGGCCATCGTCGAGGGCAGCCGGGTGGGCGGCACCTGCGTCATCCGCGGTTGTGTGCCCAAGAAGCTGCTGATGTACGCGGCCCAGTTTGGCGACTCGATGCGTGAAGCGCGCGGCTACGGCTGGGTGCTGCCCGAGCCGCGTTTCGACATGGCCACCTGGGCGGCGGCCAAGGCGGCCGAGACCGACCGGCTCGAAGGCATCTACCGCCAGATGCTGCAAGGTTCAGGCGTCGAGGTGGTGGCGGGATGGGCCCGCCTGGATGGGCCCAACCGCGTGGCCGTGGCCACCGACACCGGTGACCGGGTGCTGACGGCACGCCACATCCTCATCGCCACCGGTGGCGCGCCCGTGCGCGACAGCATCCCGGGCATCGAGGCCTGCGCCACCAGCGACGACTTGCTGGATCTGCAGCAGCTGCCCGAGCGCGCGGCTGTCATCGGGGGCGGTTACATCGCGCTGGAATTTGCCAGCATCCTGGCGCGGCTGGGTGTGAAGGTGTCGGTCTTCTACCGCGGCGAACTGCCGTTGCGCGGCTTTGACACGATGCTGCGCACGTCTGTCGTGGCCGAGCTCACGGCTGCCGGCGTGCAACTGCACCCCGGCAGCGCGCCCCAGCGGGTGCAGCGCACGTCGGGCGGGTTCCTGCTGAGCCTGGGCGAAGACCGTGTGCTGGAGTTCCCGTGGGTGCTGAACGCCACCGGCCGGCGGCCCAACACGGCGCAGCTCAACCTGGCCAGCGCGGGCCTGGTGCCCGACGCATTCGGTGCCTTGGCCGTGAACGCAGCCTTGCAGACGGGCGCCCTGGACGTTTACGCCATTGGCGACGTCACCAACCGCATCAACCTGACGCCGGTGGCCATTGCCGAAGGCCGTGCGCTGGCCGACAGCCTGTTTGGCGCCAAGCCGCACGCTGTGGACCTGTCGCGCGTGGCCAGCGCCGTGTTCACGCTGCCACCGCTGGCCACCGTAGGCCCCAGCGAAGCGCAGGCCGTGCAAGCCGGCTTGCGCGTGGCGGTCTACGAGGCCGACTTCAGGCCCATGAAACAGGCCTTCATCGGCGGCACCGAACGCACACGCATGAAGTTGCTGGTGGACGCCGACAGCCAGGTGGTGCTGGCCGCGCATATGGTCGGCGCCGACGCGCCCGAGATCGTCCAGAGCCTGGCCGTGGCGCTGAGCGCCGGTGCCACCAAGGCGGACTTCGACCGCACCATCGCCATGCACCCCACGGCGGCCGAAGAATTTGTGCTCATGCGTGAACCGATGCGGGTGCTGCCGGCGGCCTGAAGTGCGGTTCAGAAGTTGACGTTGACGCCGGCAAATGGCCCGCGTACACGCAGACTCAAGTCGGTGCCGGCACCCGCGCTGTCGATGTGGGCCTCGCTTTGTGCGATGCCACCGCGCAACTGCAGCGTGGGGGCCGGGCTCCAGGCCAGCGCCAGTTCGGCACCGACGCGGGTCGAGCTCAAGCCCTGGCGAAACTCGACGGCGCCACTGTAGCGGGCTTCCAGCGCCAGGCCGGGGCCCATGCGCACACGGCCGGCGGCACCGCCCACCGGCCGGCCCTGGGCTGAGCGGCATGTTGCAGCAAAAGCCCCTGTGCCTCACCTGAAGAGGTGCTCGTCGGGAGGTGCGCGTTCAGGGCCGCTCGACGCGGAAGCGCTCGAACACCACACCTTGGTAAGGTGCGCTCACGGTCTGAGCCAGTCTGAAGCCGACGCGACCAAACACCGGGCGGCTGAACGGCGTGACCCAGGCAGAAAACTGCGTCTCGCCTCGCGCCGTTGCCTGTGCCAGCACATGCTGCAGCAGCAGCTGGCCCAGGCCCAGGCGGGTCAGGTGCGGGCGCACGTAGAGCGAGTGCACTTCACCGCCGTGCCCCGCGCCGCAGAAGCCCGCGGGCGGCGCGCCGCCTTCGTCGGCATCCAGTGCCACCCAGCTGTCGGCGTCCATGACGTAGCTTCTGAATTCAGCGGTGTCGCGGCCAAAACTTTCCCAAGCCGCCACCTGCGGGGCCGAGTAAACGGCGGGGCCCAGCACGCGCGCACATTCGGCGTAAAGATCGGCCAGCGCAGGCACGTCGCCCAGCTGCACCGGCCGCAACAACCACCGGCTTGCAGGCTGGTTTTGCTGCCCCGCGTGCATCAGCTGAACAGCCGCCGGGCGGCCGGCGATCCGGCGGCCAGGTCCAACTGTTCCAGCCGGCCGTAGAGCTCGTCGATTTCCTTGCCGATGGCATCGAAGGCGTGCAGCGTGATGGGCTCGCCATGGTCGTCCACGGCGGTGGCGTCCAGGTCGTCGGCCAGCTGCTTGCCCATCAGGTGCCAGGCCGGGAATGGCTCCACGTTGGCGGGGGTTTGCGGCACGTCCAGCGACAGCTGGCATTCACGCACGACGGCGCTCTGCGGGTCTTCGGCCAGCGCGGCCTGCGCGTCCACCGACAGCGTCAACATCGGTGGCGCATCCTCTTCGGCTGCGGCCAACACCCAACGGCCTTTCATTGCGCCGGGCACCAGCCCCTGCCGCGTGGCCACCTGCTGCACATAGCCCACCGACCAGGCCACGCTGTTGGTGCGCAGCGTGATCGACAGCTGCGCGTCCAGCGGTGCAGCCAGCGCGTCCAGTTCGCGTGCGCGGGCCACCACTTCCAGCATGTCGGGCACGTCGGCGCCAGCGCCGATGGCTTCGGCAAAAGCTTCGATCTTCTGCAGGAATTCGGAGTATTCGATTTCGTTGAGCGCCCCGCTTCGGTTGACCAGCTGCACACCGGCCTGCAGTTCGCCGTAGCGCCGGCCCGGGGCCAGTGTTTCCCAGGTGCCGGTTTCGGTGTCCAGCCCCTCGACGTAAATAGGCTTGGTGCCGGCGCGGCGCGAGGCTGGAAGTTGCTGCAGCGCGTGTTCGCCCGAGACCGGCGCTTCCAGTGCCAGGGGCACCAGCGCGTCGATCAGTGCATCCAGCCGGGGCGAGGGCTTGATGTGGCTGCGCAGCGGCGGCGGCTCTTCGGCAGACGTCTGAAGGGCGTCCATTGCCGGCTCGACACGGTCCGGTCCGGGCTGGCTGTGCAACGTCTGCCGTGGTTTGGCCTTGCGTGTGTTCCACCAGGCTTGCGCGACCAGGCCCAGCAGCACCACCGCGCCCAGGATCGCCAGCGCGGTGGTCAGGGTCATGCGGCTTCGGCCATGGACAACGCGGACTGCATGTCCACGGCGACGATGCGGCTCACACCCTGCTCCTGCATCGTCACGCCGATCAACTGCTCGGCCATTTCCATGGCGATCTTGTTGTGGCTGATGAACAGGAACTGGGTGCCCTTGCTCATCTCGGTGACCAGGTTCTTGTAGCGCTCGGTGTTGGCGTCGTCCAGCGGCGCGTCCACTTCGTCCAGCAGGCAGAAGGGCGCGGGGTTGAGCTGGAAGATGGCAAACACCAGCGCAATCGCCGTCAGCGCCTTTTCGCCGCCCGACAGCAGGTGGATGGTGCTGTTTTTCTTGCCCGGCGGTTGCGCCATGACCTGCACGCCGCTGTCCAGAATTTCGTTGCCCGTCATCACCAGGCGCGCGTTGCCGCCGCCAAACAGGCTGGGGAACATGCGGCCGAAGTGTTCGTTGACCTGGTTGAAGGTGCTGGCCAGCAGGTCGCGTGTTTCCAGGTCGATCTTGTGGATGGCGTCTTGCAGCGTCGTGATGGCCTCGTTGAGGTCGGCGTACTGCGCGTCCAGGAAGGTCTTGCGTTCGCGCGACGCGGTCAGCTCGTCCAGCGCGGCCAGGTTCACCGCGCCCAGGGCGTTGATGTCCTTGTTGATGCGGTCGATCTCGGTCTGCAGGCCCCACAGCTTGACCTGGCCTTCTTCGATGCTTTTGCTCAGCGCTTCGACATCCACCTCGGCCGCAGCCAGCTGTTCGATGAACTGCGCGCCGCCCAGCTGCGCCGCTTGCAGTTCCAGCTGCAGCTTGGTGATTTGCTCACGCAGCGGCTCCAGGCTGCGCTCGAAGCCCATCTTCTGTTCGTCGGCGCGACGCAGCTGTGCGCTCAGGTCGTCGTACTGGCTGCGCGCCAGGCCCAGCGCCTGTTCACGGTCCAGCTTCAGCGTCAGCGCGGCTTGCAGACCGCTTTGTGCCGCCGCGTCGTCGAAGCCGCCCAGTTCCAGCTGCAGCTGTTCACCGGCTTGCACGTTGGTCTTCATCTGCGCGGCGGCGGTTTCGATGCTGCGCTGCAGCTCACCCTGGCGCGCGGCCAATGCACGGGACTGAAAGCGGGCCTCTTGCGCCTGCCGTTCCAGGCCGCGCTGCTGTTCTCGGGCGTCGGACAGCTGGCGTTCAGCGGCAATCACCGCATCATCGAGTTCAGCGTGCCGCTCTTGCGTGTTGGCCAGTTCGATGTCCAGCTCTTCGAACCGCGCTTCGCCGATGGCCTTGCGCTCTTCCAGTGTTTCCAGCTGCGCGTCGATCTCGGCCAGCTCGTCGGCCAATTGGTCGCGCCGCGTGGTGGCGGCTTCGGCCTGCTGCGTCAGGCGCAGCAGTTCGACGTGCAGGCCGTGTGCGCGGTTCTGCGCCTCCGCGGCTTCGCGACGGGCCGTCAACAGCCGCTGGCTGGCATCGGTGTAGGCGGCTTCCAGGCGCACTGATGCGGTTTTGGTGTCGTCGGCAATCAGGGCCTGGGCGCGCTGCTGGCGGTCGAGGTTTTCGATTTCCTGCGCCCGGGCCAGCATGCCGGCCTGTTCGCTGTCGGGCGCGTAGAAGGCCACGGCAAACTGGCTGACCGCGTGGCCTTCGCGCGTCATGATGACTTCGCCGTGCGTGAGCTTGTCGCGCTGCGCCAGTGCCTCTTCGATGCTGCCGGCGGTGTAGACACCTTCCAGCCAGTCGGCCAGCAGCGCCTTCAGGCCGGCATCGCCCAGGCGCAGCAGCTCGCTCAGGCGGGGCAGCGTCTGGTGGCTGTTGCTGATGGCGCCCGATGGCAGGGCGTAGAAGGCCAGCTTGGCCGGCGGTGCGTCGCCGGCAAAGGCGCGCACCGTATCAAGCCGGCCCACGCTCAGGGCATTGAGCCTTTCGCGCAGCGCCGATTCCAGCGCGGTTTCCCAGCCGGTTTCGATGTGCACCTGCGTCCACAAACCCTGCAAGCCGCCCAGGCCGTGTTTTTCAAGCCAGGGCTTGAGCTTGCCTTCGGTCTGCACCTTGGCCTGCAGCGAACGCAGCGCTTCCAGCCGCGCGCCGATGTCGCTCAGCTTGCCACCTTCGCGGTTGACGGCCTCTTGCGCGGCGCGGCGTTGTTCGTCGAGTTGCGGCACCTGGTCGCTCAAGTCGTGCAGGCGCGCTTCGGTGACTTCACGCGTTTCTGCGGCGTCGGCATCCTGCAGCTTCAGCGCCTCGATGCGCGCCAGATCGGGCGCCTGCAGCACCTGCTTTTCGCCAGCCAGTCTTTCACGGCGGCCTGTCAACTGCCGCGACTGTTCTTCGATGTTGCGGCTGTCGGCGGCCAGCACCTGGATCTGCTGCTGCACCTGCGCCACTGCGCCGCGCTGCTGGTTGCTGGTGGCTTGCGCCGCGCGCACGGCCTCTTCGGCGTCCGGCAGCGCCAGGCCTTGCTCTTCGGCCTGCGCGTGCAGCAGTTCGGCCTGCTCTTCGGCGCCAACGATCTGCGCTGCGGTGTCTTCCAGCTCGCCCGTGGCCGTGGTCTGGCGTTCAGCCCACTGCGTGCTCTGCGTGTTCAGCTCGGCCAGCCGGGCCTGCGCGCGCGCGCGGCCTTCGACGACGTAGCGGATGCGTTCTTCCAGCCGGCTGACTTCCAGCGCCGCTTCGCCCAGCAGGCCCTGCTTGCCGTGCAGCACGTCGTTGGCCTCGTAGTGCGCCTGGCGCACCTGCTCGAGTTGCGCTTCGACGTGGCGCAGTTCGGCAACGCGCGACTCCAGCGCGTTGGTGGCTTCGGCCGCGGCCGTGCTCACACGCGCTTCTTCGTTGGCCGCATCGCGGTGTTTCAGAAACCACAGCTGGTGCAGCTTGAGGGTGCCTTGGTCCTGAAGTGAGCGGTACTGGCTGGCCACCTCGGCCTGCTTTTCCAGCTTGTCCAGGTTGCTGTTCAGTTCACGCAGGATGTCGTCGACGCGGGTCAGGTTCTCGCGTGTGTCCTTGAGCCTGGTTTCGGTCTCGCGGCGGCGTTCCTTGTATTTGCTGACACCGGCGGCTTCTTCCAGGAACAGGCGCAACTCTTCGGGCCGGCTTTCGATGATGCGGCTGATGGTGCCCTGGCCGATGATGGCGTAGGCCCGTGGCCCCAGGCCCGTGCCCAGGAACACGTCCTGCACGTCGCGGCGGCGCACCGGCTGGTTGTTGATGTAGTAGCTGCTGGTGCCGTCGCGTGTGAGCGTGCGCTTGACGGCAATCTCGGCGAAGGCGTTCCACTGGCCGCCGGCACGCGCCAGCGTGTTGTCGAACACCAGCTCCACGCTGGCGCGGCTGGCGGGCTTGCGCTGACCGCTGCCGTTGAAGATGACGTCCTGCATGGACTCTCCGCGCAGTTCGCTCGCTTTGCTTTCGCCGAGCACCCAACGCACCGCGTCCATGATGTTGCTCTTGCCGCAGCCATTGGGTCCCACCACGCCCACCAGCTGGCCGGGCAGCTGGAAGGTGGTGGGTTCGGCGAAGGACTTGAAGCCCGAAAGCTTGATCTGGGTAAGGCGCATCGGCGGTTCTGAAGAATCTGCGCGCACCGGGGGTCGGTGCGGGCACTCGTCCTAAGTGCTTGATTTTAAAAGAAAATTGTGCCCATTCTTGGGGCGCAAAGCGGGCGCGATGATAGCATCGTGCGCTGTTGCCAATGCCCATCCCTCAGGTCCATCCGAGCATGCGCCACAAAGCCCAACCTCTCCAGGCCCTCGAGATGTTTGTCGTGGGCGCGGGATGAACGACGCCAGCCTGGGAAGGCCCGCGTACCAGAAGTTTGCTGTCGATGTGAAGCCGAGTGCCATTGACGGACAGGGCGCCTTTGCGGCGCAGGCCATACCGCAGCGACTGAAGATCGGCGAGATTCGCGGCGAGAGCATCACGGTGCAGGAAGCCCGCATCCGTGCCACACGCAGCGAACGCATCATGATCGTCGAGCTGTCGCAGAAGAAGGCCATCGACTTTAGCAAGAGCCCCGACCCCATGCGCTACACCAACCACAGCTGCAAGCCCAACGCGCGCCTGGTCATTCGCAACGGGCGCGTCGAGTTCTATGCCGCGCGCGCCATCGCTGCCGGTGAAGAGATCACGGTGGACTATGGCGAGACACACCACGAAGGCCGGCTGCGCTGCCAGTGCGGTGCGCCAGGCTGTCGCGGCGCGCTGTAGGCAGCCAGCCCGCCTTGACGCTGGCGCGCCCGGCATGCCAAAGTTGCGCCCGGCGCATGCAGGGCGCCGCCGGATCCGCGGACAGGGTTGAACCCACCTGAACACCGGGCATCGCATGCTGCATGCGTTGCCTGAACCTTGAACCCTCGCCCTTTGTGCGGCCTGACGGTGCGGATCACCAGGCATTCACGCATGGAGGATTCGATGAGTTCAACGCCACTTCCGTCCCGGCCCCACGCCGACCACCTGCGCCGGAAGGCGCGCGACCTGCTCCGCGCCTGGAAGGCGCAAGACGCCGCCGCGCTGTCGCGTGCCGTGCCTTACCGCATCGCCACACCGCCAAAGCTGGCGTCAGCCCAACTCGTCATCGCTCGCGAGCAAGGTTTTGCGAGCTGGCCCCTGCTGATGGACGAAGTCGACCGGCGCCGAGATGCTGCGCTGTCCGACACCGACTTCGTGCAGCAGGTGCTCGCGCTGGCGCTGGGCCGCGGCTGGCAGGCGCCGCAACCGCAGCGCGCCTGGGCGCTGGCGCAGAGCCGCCGTGTCGACAGCCTGGCGCTGTCCCTCGTGATGGGTGATTTGCCCGCCGTGCAAAGCGCGTTGTCCGGCACCGGCGTGCAAGCCCCCGTGCCGCCACTTGGCGCACCAGCCTTGGGCTACGCTGCCGCTTCGTCTTTGGCGCGCATCGACGCCTGTCGCCCCGGCCTTGTCGCCACGGTGCATTGGCTGTTGGCGCAGGGCGCCGACCCCAACACGCATTGGGCCGATCCGGCACGTCCGGACGAACGGCTGCCGGTGCTGTACAGCGCGGTGTCGCGCGCATCGTGCTTCGGCACTACGCAGTTGCTGCTGCAAGCCGGCGCTGACCCCAACGACATGGAATCCCTGTACCACGCCACCGAGCAGACCGACCGCCGCATCCTGGCCGCGCTGGTGGCCGCTGGCGCGCGCTGGCAGGGCACGAATGCGCTGTACCGCCAGTTGGACCACGACCGCCTGGACCATCTGCTACAGGTGCTGGACCTGGGCGCCGATGTGCACGAGCGCGGGCCGGGTGGCGCCGGGCCGCTGCACCACGCCATCACACGCGGACGTGGCCTGGCCTTCGTCAAGCTGCTGGTCGACAGCGGGGCCGACCCGGCTGCTCGGGACGAGTACGGCCGCACGCCCGCCGCGCTGGCGGCAGCGGCAGGCGATGTGCAGACCGTGGCCTTCCTCGCGGCGCTGGGTCACCACCCGCCGCAAGATCCACAAGCGCGCTTCCTGGCGGCCTGCGCGGCGGCCGATGAGGCAGCGGCACGTGCCCACCTGGCGGCGCAGCCGGACTCCTTCCGCATGCTGGATGAGCAGGCGCTGCGGCTGCTGCCCGACCAGGCACAGCGTGGCCGCCTGGCGTCAGTGCAGCTGATGCTGGAACTGGGCTGGCCGGTGGCGGTGCGCGGTGACTGGGACGCCAGCGCGCTGAACCAGGCTGCCTATCGAGGGGACGAGGCCATGGTGCGCCTGCTGCTGGACCACGGCGCATGCTGGCACGAACCCAATGGTTTTGGTGGCGACGCCTTGGGCAGCTGCCTGCACGCCGGCAGCAACGAGCCCCATCCGGCGGGCGACTACGCGGCCGTGCTGGCCCTGCTGCTGGCCGACGGTGCGCCCGTGCCGCAAGAGGATTCGCACCTGCCCGACCACCTGCAGGCCGTGCTGGCTGCGACTGCGCAAAATTGAGTGTGCACCCGGGCCATCACTTGAGCAGGGCGTGCAGCCGGTACAGCGCCTCCAGCGCTTCACGCGGGCTCAGCGTGTCGGGCTCGATGGCGGCCAGCGCCGCCTCTACCGCGCTGGGCTCGGCCACCGGCGCGACAGGCGGTGGCGCAAACAGGTCCACCTGCGCCTGACCCGCTTCGGCCCGGGCCTCCAGCGCTTCCAGTGTGGCGCGCGCCTGGCGCACCAGCGGCGCGGGCATGCCGGCCAGCCGCGCCACCTGCACACCGTAGCTGCGGCTGGCGGGGCCGGGTTCGATCTGGTGCAGGAAGACGATGTCCTGCCCACTTTCCACCGCGCCCACGTGCAGGTTGATGGCTCGATCGTGTTTGTTCGGGAAGGTGGTCAGCTCGAAGTAGTGGGTGGCAAACAGCGTGAAGCTCTTGTTGCGGTCGTGCAGCTGCGTGGCGATGGCGCCGGCCAGCGCCAGGCCATCGAAGGTGCTGGTGCCGCGGCCGATTTCGTCCATCAGCACCAGGCTGTTTTCGGTGGCGCTGTGCACGATGGCCGCAGCTTCGGTCATCTCCACCATGAAGGTGCTTTGTGCATTGGCCAGGTCGTCAGCCGCGCCGATGCGCGTGTGGATGGCGTCGATGGGCCCCAGCCGGCAGGCCGTGGCCGGCACATAAGCGCCGATCGCGGCCAGCAGCACGATCAGCGCCACCTGGCGCATGAAGGTGCTCTTGCCGCCCATGTTGGGGCCGGTGATGACCAGCATCTTGGTCTTGGCGTCCAGGCGGCAGTGGTTGGCGATGAAGTCGCCGGCGCCAGTTTGGGCCAGTCGCGCCTGCACCACCGGGTGGCGACCGGCTTCGATGTCGATGCAGGGGTAGGGCACAAAGGCGGGCCGGCACCAGCCCAGCGTGTGCGCACGTTCGGCCAGCGCGGCCAGCGTGTCCAGCGTGGCCAGTGAACGGGCCAGCGCGCTCAGCGCGGGCAGGTGCTGCTGCAGGCTGTCCAGCAATTGTTCGTAAAGCCATTTTTCTCGCGCCAGCGCACGTTCCTGCGCCGACAGCGCCTTGTCCTCGAAGGTCTTCAATTCGGGTGTGATGTAGCGCTCGGCGTTTTTCAGCGTCTGGCGGCGCTGGTAGTCGGCCGGCACCTTGTCCAGGCCCGATGAGGTGACCTCGATGTAGAAGCCGTGCACCTTGTTGAACTGCACACGCAGGTTGCCGATGCCGGTGCGCGCCCGTTCGCGCGCTTCCAGGTCCAGCAGGAAGGCATCGCAGTTGTCGTTGATGCCACGCAGCTCGTCCAGGTCGGCATCCACGCCGCTGGCGATGACACCGCCGTCGCGCAGCAGCACGGCGGGTTCTTCGGCGATGGCCTGCAGTGTTTGCGCCAGGCCGCTGCTGGGCGTCAGGCCGGCTTGCAGACGGTCCAGCAGCGGGGTGCCGGTGGGTGCCCGTTCACGCAGCGCCGGCAGCGCGGCCAGCGTGGTGCGCAAGCCGGCCAGTTCACGCGGGCGCACCTGGCGCAAGGCCACGCGGGCGGTAATGCGTTCGACGTCGCTGATGTGACGCAGCGCGTCGCGCAAGGGCTCAAAACCAGGGTCCAACAAACGTGCGATGGCCGCGTGGCGTTCAATGGCCGGTGCTCGGTCGCGTGTGGGGTGGGTCAGCCAGTGGCGCAGCAGGCGGCTGCCCATGCCCGTGCG
>ENA-ORBV01000580-ORBV01000580.1-microbial-mat-metagenome-genome-assembly--contig:-NODE-580-length-83823-cov-42.382442_pt1 | contig 83823 bp, 64 predicted proteins | sample MGYA00237777_ERZ505514 | MGnify/ENA primary metagenome ERZ505514 (study PRJEB26160, sample SAMN06269048) | microbial mat metagenome | isolation source: Oligotrophic lake microbial mat | place...
TACTCATTACTCATTACTCATTACTCATTACTCATTACTCATTACTCATTACTCATTACTCATTACTCATTACTCATAACTCATTATTAAAATTTCGCCACCAATTTAAAATTCAACCTCCTGTCCGTCAAATAATTCGGAAATGCATATTGCAGATTATTAATATCCTTCACCCAGATATAAGAAATGGTATTTTGAATTCCGAGTAAATTAAAAACTTCAATACTTGCCCATAAACTTTCGAAAGTAGTATTCAATCGTCCCTTGTCTGTTTTATCTCTGTTTTTATCAAGCAATAATGCTGAAAATCCGATATCCACTCTTCTATATGGCGGAATGCGTAAACTGTTTCGGTAATATTCATTATCTGGTGGACCAAATGGTAAACCTGTTCCAAATAAAAAGCTGAGATGCACTTTAAAATTTTCGTTTCCCGGCATGTAATCCTGAAAGAACATACCGAAATTAATTAATTGGTCGGTTGGGCGAGGAATAAAGCCCTGAGCAATTGCGATTAATGAATCTATTTGTCCTTCTGCATTGTATTGATATTCAAAAGTGGAGTCACCATCAATGTTTTCCATTGTGCGCATAATACTCATACTTATCCAACTATCAGCATCTTCCACAATTTCTCCATGTAATCTGAATTCGATACCGGTTGCGTAGCCTGTAGCAGCATTTTCTCCATAATATCTGATACGTACATTTTCTACATCGTAAGGAATAAGATCAAATAAATATTTATAATATACTTCTGAAATAAATTTAAATTCTCTGTTCCATGCTTTAAATTCATAATCTACACCCAACACAAAATGTAAACTTTTCTGACTTTGTACATCTTCATTAATTACGCCTTCGAGATTGCGTAACTCACGGTAAAAAGGTGGTTGGTGATATACTCCCGCAGATGCTTTGATTTCTATATTCCGCAGAGAATCATTTTTGCCATACCATTTCGGCTGCCAAACAAATTGAAACCGTGGTGATATTGTTAATTCTTTATTAAGATCCCAATAACTTGCTCTTACTCCTCCTGTAAAAGCGAAATTTCTTTTATCCGGTTCCCAGGTATCCTGAATAAATCCACTGTAACGCATCGAATTTAATTCCGTATCCGATTTAAATACTTCTTGCAATTGCACTTCACTACCTGTGTATGGTAAGGAATAACCTGCGCTATCCAATAATTCCCATTCCTTTAATTCATCTTTAATTATTTCTGTCTGCACTCTTACGCCCCATTGATAATAATGATCTGCAGTTTCGTGTGTGCCTACATGCCCGATATTAATTACGTCTGATGTTAAATAATTTCGCGCGAAATTTTGAAAGGTACCTACACCCAGACCATATTTTACATCACCAAAATCCTCATCTCCTAAATTTGTTTCTACCAATCCCAACCAGTATTGTCCTATAATATCAAAAGTTTCACTTTCCAACGAATGATATCCGGAGCCTAAAAATTTTAATGTGGTATGTTTTCCGGGTTTATAAATATAGGATACCCCGCCAAAACCTGTAACAAATTCATCAATTTCCTGCCCATCGAAAAAAACATCCAACTGAATTACATTATTTACCACACCCGTTGCGGTAGAGCGGCTTTGTGGTAAAAATTTATAACTGTTATAAGCAAAGTTGCCTAAAAATTCCAACGACGATTTTTCATTAATATTAATCCCCACCAATGCCTGAGCATCTACAAATACAGGTTCGTATTGTCCTTCCGTATTTAATGAATTTAGTAAGTATTTATTCGTTTTATACCTTGTGCCAAATAAATAATACATTTTTCCGGAATCAATAATATCATTTGCATAAAAAGATGCACCTAATAAACTTGCAGTAACACCCGCTTCAAATTCAGTCGGTTTTTTATATTGAATATCTAATACGCTGGAAAGTTTATCTCCATATTTTGCTTCAAATCCACCGGCACTAAAAATAATATTATCAATAAGATCATAATTTGGAAAAGGCAAACCTTCCTGCTGACCTGAACGAACCAATAAAGGTCTATACACTTCAAAATCATTTACATAAACAAGGTTTTCATCGTAATTACCACCTCTAATGGAGTATTGCGAAGTGAGCTCATTATTGTTAATTGCTCCTAATGCCTGTAAAATTGCAGTAAGTGGATCCATGGTATAGGGAATTGATTCCAATTCTTTAACCGGTATCCTGTTTCCATTTTCCTTAGCATTTATATCGACTCTGCCAAGCATTATACTTTCCATTTTTATAACAAGAACATATCGCACATCAGGTTTGAGAATTACTTTTCGAAGTTGAGTGGTAAATCCGGTGCAGGTAAAACGCAAAACCGCAGTATCGTTTGCCGGAATGGTGATCGTGTAATTGCCATCCAGATCAGATTGAACAATGGTTTTAGAATTTAACAGACTAATATTGACATTTGGAATTGGTTTTTTATCCTCGTCGATAAGATTTCCGTATACAGTGGCAGTCTGTTGAGCATAAATAGACTGGGAAACAACAACAAAAAGTGTGGTTAAAATGGAACGCAACATCAGAAGGCAAAACGCAGATTTATCCATTTTATTTTCGAACCAGGTTTTTTAGTGTGTTTATGGCAGAAACAGGATCTTTTTCACCGAAGACACCACTTCCGGAAACAAGAATATCTGCTCCGGCATCCAAAATGTATTGTGCATTGTCGAGTTTCACCCCGCCATCTATCTCAATAAGCGCTTTTGAACCACTTTTTTCAATAAGAGCCTTTAATTTTTTGATCTTTTCAATAGAAGTTTCAATAAAACCTTGTCCTCCCCAACCCGGATTCACACACATCAAACATACAATATCAATATCGGTAATAATTTCTTCCAATTGATACACCGAAGTGGCCGGATTTATTGCAACTCCAGCCTTAATCCCCATTTTTTTTATCTCTTGAACAGCAGCATGTAAGTGTGTGCATGCTTCAATATGAATGGAAATCGAATCCGCACCTGCATCGCGATAGTGTTTGAGATAACGCTCAGGGTGTACCATCATGAGATGCACATCCAAAGGGATATTACTGTGGCGTTTCATGGCTGCAACAACCGGAATGCCAAAACTCATATTCGGAACAAATACACCATCCATAACATCTACATGTATCCAATCGGCTTTCGACGAATTGATCATTTCTACGTCTCTGGCGATATAGGCAAAATCGCAACTCAAAATGCTCGGGGCAACTAAGTGACTCATTAGGCAAAGATAAGGGGTTGATTTATAAGAATTGTATCGCTTGGGTGCCAAATTCCCGACAATTTTTTTTTACCTGCAATTTATAGCCCTTCACCCTGAAAATTTAGGTTTTAACAGAAAACTCCATTATCCAATAATGCAATAATCTCTTCTTTGAACTAAATGATGTGGAGGAACCCTTACCTTTGCGAACCAAAATTCATCAATGCAAATTCCATTACAGAACTTTTTTAAAAATCCGGAAAAAACTGCCTATAAAATATCTCCCGATGGAAACCATATTTCCTGGTTGGCCGGATATCAGGGGCGAATGAATATTCATATTCAACCAACAGAAGGAGGAGAAATTAAACGTTTAACATCTATTGCGGAAAGAGATCTGCGTACCTACTTTTGGCTGAATAATTCTCAGTTGGCGTTTTTTAAAGATAATAATGGAGATGAAAATGATCACTTACATGTGGTGGATATATTTAATGCAGAAGTTCAGGACCTCACTCCATTTGAAAATGTAAAAGTTGATTTGGTTGATGAGCTGGAGGATAACGAAAATGAAGTGCTCATCATGATGAATAAGCGCAATGAGGAGTTGTTTGATGTGTACAGATTAAAAACAGATACCGGTGAAATTAATTTGATGGAAGAAAACCCTGGAAATATTACCGGTTGGATAACTGATCACAATGGTAATATTAAATTAGCTGTTACAACAGATGGCGTAAATACAAGCCTTTTATACCGGAATGATCATGCTTTGCCTTTCGAAACAATTTTAACTACCAATTTTAAAGAAGCAGTTTCACCCTTGTTTTTCGATTTTGACAACGATCAGTTTTATGCTTTAAGTAATATAAACAGAGATAAAGTTGCTATTGTTAAGTTCGATCCTAAAACTGCAATGGAATCGGAAATTTTATTTGAACATCCCGATGTTGATGCAGACTCTATGGGATTTTCCAAAAAAAGAAAGGTTTTAACAGTAGGTCTATTCACAACATGGAAACAGGAATTTATATTTTTTGATGCCGAGACGGAAAATAGATATAAAAGATTATCGGAGTTGATAAAGGAAGACGCTGAAATATATATTGTTGCAAAGAATAAAGAAGAAAATATTTTTATTGTAAGAACAATTTCTGACATATCGCTAGGTAATTATTATCTATATAATGAACAAAAAGATATCGTTAAACACCTTGCAAATGTTAGTCCCTGGTTAAGGTCAGAGGAGCTTTGTGAAATGCAACCAATTCAATATAAAAGTTCTGATGGTTTAACAATTCATGGATATTTAACATTACCTAAAAATAAAAAAGCGGAAAATTTACCTGTCATTGTAAATCCACATGGTGGCCCATGGGTGCGTGATACGTGGCGGTTTAACCCGGAAGTGCAGTTTCTGGCAAACAGAGGTTTTGCCGTTTTGCAAATGAATTATCGCGGCTCAACAGGGTATGGTAAAAAATTTATGGAAGCCGGATTTAAACAGTGGGGAAAAAAAATGCAGGATGACATTTCTGATGGAGTAAGATATTTAATTTCTGAAGGAATTGCAGATAAATCCAGGGTTGGTATTTATGGTGCCAGTTATGGAGGATATGCAACTTTGGCCGGTTTAACATTTAGTCCTGATTTATATGCTTGCGGAGTTGATTATGTAGGCGTGAGCAATTTATTTTCATTTATGGAAACAATTCCTCCTTATTGGAAACCCTATTTGGAAATGATGTATGAAATGGTTGGTCATCCTGAAAATGATAAAGAATTATTAGCCTCTTCTACACCACTGTTTCATATCGATAATATTAAAGCGCCTCTTTTTGTTGCTCAGGGTGCAATGGATCCCCGGGTAAAAAAATCGGAAAGCGATCAGATCGTTCATGCGTTGCGGGAAAAAAATATCGAAGTGGAATATATGGTGAAGGATAATGAAGGACATGGATTTTCCAATGAGGAAAACAGATTCGAATTTTATACTGCAATGGAAAAATTTATGGAAATTCATCTAAAAAAAAATAATTAAATTGTTTCTAAGGTCTGCAATAGTTGGATTGATTTTATTTTTTAGTTTGACAAACATGAAATCTCAAACTCAAAATAGTTTATTATGGGAGATATCCGGAAATGGGTTATCACAGCCATCATATATTTATGGAACTATACATCAAATTGCGAAAAGTGATTTTGTTGTGCGAAAGGAAATTGATTCTGTATTCGATCTGTGTAAACAAGTTGCTTTTGAAATTAAGTTGGATGATACAACCTTGCTCAGTACTTACCGGAATTGGATTTACTTACCCGAGGGTAAAACACTACGTGATTATTGTACTGAAGAAGAATATTCAATACTAAAAAATTATTTGTCGGATCATGGACAGACTGATATTGAATCTATTAAATATCAAAAACCTTTCGTTTTAGCCCAAATGCAAACTTCTGATTATGTAACCGGAGAAACGGCATCCTATGAATTATATTTTTTTGACCGTTTAACGCAGAATAATATTCCATTATTTGGACTCGAAACAATGCAGAATGAGCTGGATGTTTTTGATTCAATGCCCTATGATCACCAGATCGACATGGTTCTGGGTGCCATTGATTCTACACGTAATATGCAGGTTTTGTGGACAGATTTAATAACAGCATATAAAAAGGAAGACCTTGATGCTTTGTATGGAATATTATTGGTTGCTTCTCCGGAATTAATGGCCTATGAAAATTTATTTATTTCCGGAAGAAATGCAAATTGGATACCGGTGGTGGAAAATTTAATTATGGAAAACACAACTTTTATCGCGGTTGGGGCGGCGCATTTGCCGGGGGCAAAGGGTATATTACAATTACTTGAAAATAAAGGGTACAGCCTTAAGCCTATTTATTAATATAACCTATATAACAATTCCAATAATTAATGCGCGTTAACTTATTAATTACAAGTTAACCGTCAAACTTTTATAATTGAAAAATTAATTTATTAGTTATGATAGAAATCAAAAATCTTTCAAAAACCTTTTCCCTTTCCAAACAACAAAAAAAAGAAATGGGACCTGAATTTAAAGGTTCAACAATTGATGCAGTAAAAAATGTAAATTTTGTTTGTCAGCCGGGTCGAGTTTTTACCTTGCTCGGCCCAAACGGCGCCGGAAAAACAACTGTATTGCGCATGATCGCAACCATTTTGAAACCATCGAAAGGCTCTATACATGTTTGTGGTTTGGATACGGTTACTCAAGGGATGGCGGTGCGGAAAAAACTTGGTTTTTTGACCGGTTCCACAGGTTTGTATGACAGATTAACGCCGGATGAGACAATTAAGTATTTTGGAAGGCTTAATGGAATGGAAGAACCGCTTATTGAAAAACGGAAAAAGGAATTATTTGATCTTTTGGGTATAAATGATTTTGCACACAGAAGGGTTGGAAAATTTTCTACCGGAATGAAACAAAAAGTATCCATTGCCAGAACAATGATACATGATCCACAAGTTGTTGTATTTGATGAACCAACTTCCGGATTGGATGTAATTGCTGCAAAAAGTATTATAGAATTGATAAGAGATTGCAGAAAACAAGGTAAAACTGTTATTCTCTCTACGCATATAATGAGCGAAGTAAATATGCTTGCCGATGACTTTGCAATTATGCACAGAGGAGACCTTATTTATAATGGATTATTTGACGATTTTAAAAATGCCATGCGGGAAAAAACTTTGGAGGATGAATTTATTCGCATCGCCTCCGAGCATGATAAATCTTTTGCTTAATTATTAATAAAACAAATCAGACAGATGAAAAATATATTCACTATATTCAGAAAAGAGCTTAAAGATATTACACGCGACAGAAGAACACTGATGATTATGCTCGTAATCCCGCTTTTTGTTTATCCTGCCATTTTTGTTGGCATCTCAAAATATATGACCAAACAATCGCAGGATGCCGGCCAGGAAATTTTACGTTTGGGAATTGTAAACAATGGCAACGAAAAAAACTTTGAACAATTTATTGCAGCCATGCCAAATGTTAAGAGCATTTCTATTGTTGATACTTCTCTGGGTAAACAACTTATTCTCAGCGACAGTATTGATGCCGCATACTTTTTCCCCGCCGGTTATGATTCTGCCCTTGCAAAATTAGAACCTACTGATTTTCAATTTTTTTATACTTCAACAAATAATGAATTTGAAGTTGGGTTTATTAATAATTTAAATTCGGTCTATCAGCAAAACCTGGTTAAAACTAAATTGGCAGAGGTGCATATTTCAGAAACTATTTTGGAGCCCGCAAAAAGTATCTCCCGAAATCTTGCGTCCACCAGAGAGCAAATAGGAAGTATAGTAGGAGGAATACTCCCTTATTTCTTTATCATCTTTTGTATGATAGGCTGCATGTATCCAGCCATAGACCTTGCTGCCGGAGAAAAGGAGCGCGGATCTTTGGAAACTTTATTAGTGAGTTCTGCAAGCAGATTCGAAATTTATATGGGAAAATTGCTGACCGTTTCCTTAAGCGGATTTCTTTCTGCTATAGCGAGTATAATAGGACTTATCATTTCAGGACAAATGGTTGGTTCAGATGCAGGAGGAGGGGAGGATTCTATTCAAATTTCTTCGCTGCTCAGTGGAATTATTGAACCGAAAACAATTTTACTTTTATTAGCAATTTTACTTCCCTTAAATATATTTTTTGCAGCAGTTACTTTGATGTTATCCATTTATGCAAGATCATTTAAAGAAGCGCAAAGTATGATAACACCATTAATGATCTTTATTGTTTTTCCAAGTATATTCGGGATGCTTCCGGGTGTTAAACTTGATTACACTACTGCATTTATTCCAATCTTAAATGTTTCACTTGGATCTAAAGAAATAATTTCAGGAAATGTTTCTATTGGCCCGCTCCTTGTTACTTATCTTACACTAATTGCATATGCGGCAATTGCATTAATTGTAAGTGTTCGGTTTTTCAATAATGAAAAAAATATTCTTCGGGGATAAAACCAAAATTCCTGTAAAGTGAACAATTATCCAGGTAATCCACGATTATCAGGATAATTGTATTTTTATGGTAATTCCAAGTTGCCGAACATTGCATCCCCCGGTTTGTAAACGGTATGTTGACAAATTTTTGGGAGATGTTTACAACCTTTTTTAACTTTCAATCGTTTAAACCTTTAAGACTGAAACTGATACCATGGAAAATTTATTTTGGAAGATCAAGAGTTTTCATCAACTGAATGTTTTTGAACTATACGGCATTCTTAAATTGCGTCAGCAAGTGTTTGTGGTAGAGCAAAACTGTGTTTACCTTGATGCTGATAGCAAGGATCAATTGTGTGATCATATTTTTGGAGTGGATGATGCCGGCCAGGTTATGGCCTATTGCCGCATTGTGCAGCCTGGTTCCGCGTTTCAGGAGGTTTCAATTGGCAGGGTTTCTACACATCCCGACAATCGCCATAACGGTTGGGGCAAACTAATCATGGAAAAGGCGATCAATTTTATTGAAGATAAATACGGTCCTGTTGCCGTGAAAATAGAGGCCCAATATTATTTAGAAAAATTCTATGTTAATTTCGGATTTGAAATTAGCGGTGAGATTTATCTCTTAGATGGCATTGAGCATATAGAAATGTTACGTGATAAAAACGCGGTAAATATTAAAGCCTGAAAGGGGCAAGGTGATTTGCACAGTTCAATAGATCAATTTGGGTTTGTATATCCCATTATTTTTTTTAATATTGCATTTTAACCCTATTCTTTAACTTTTATATTTATTTTTATGGGAATGATGAGTGAATTCAAGGCCTTTGCTATGAAAGGTAACCTTGTGGACCTGGCTGTAGGATTCGTAATGGGCGCTGCATTTACAACTGTAACTACGTCCTTTATCAATGGAATTGTAATGCCTCTGGTTAGTTTAATTGCCGGAAAAGATTTTTCTGATTGGACTATTGTATTAAGGAAAGGCGAAACTGACGCAACCGGTGTTGTCAACACGCCGGCAATTGAAATTCTTTATGGTACATTCATTTCCGCTGTTATTTATTTCATTATTGTAGCATTTGTAATGTTTATGGTAATAAAAGCAATAAATGCAACCAAAAGAAAAGAAGAGGAAGCTCCAGATGCTCCTCCTGCTCCTTCAAGAGAAGAAATATTATTAGCAGAAATAAGAGATCTGTTGAAAAAATAAAAATAAAAAATATGCCTTCCTTAGAAGGTATTTTTTTTCTCATTTTTGCACACACTTTTTCAGGCCACAAAAAAAATATATTTAATTTAAGTATGAAAAAAATATTTACACTCTCCATTTTAATTGGGGTAAACGCCCTACTTTTCGCGCAAGTTGATACCACCTGGAAAAAGGGTGGTGGTGCAATATTAAACTTTAACCAAACGTCTCTTACCAATTGGGCAGGTGGTGGTGAAAGTAACCTCTCCTCCACTTTACTTACCAATTTTTATGCAAATTATAAATTGGAAAAAACAACCTGGGATAATACTCTTAATATGAATTACGGTTTAGTTACTGCCAATAATTATAAGGATATCAGAAAAAATGAGGATAGAATGGAATTAAACAGTAAATATGGCAAATATGCTTTCGCCGATGATTTTTATTACAGTGCTTTGGTTAATTTTTTAACTCAGTTCACAGCTGGTTACGATTATCTTACAGACCCTGAGGCTGCTGTCCCGATTTCAAAATTATTATCTCCCGGATATTTAACTGCAGCTGTGGGTTTGGATTGGAAACCAAGTGATAAATTTTCCGTTTTTCTTTCCCCGGCCACAGGAAAATTCACCTTTGTTTTGGATGAAGAAATTTCAGTGTATGTAGCAGATACGGTCAACCAGAAAAACAGATACGGGGTTGCAGTGGGAGAGTCGTTAAGGGCTGAATTTGGGGCATCTTTGGTAGCCTCCTTGAATACTCCTCTCAGCTCAACAATTAGTTACTCTTCAAAGTTGGTGTTATTCAATAATTTCACAGATCCTGTTGCTGAACACAGGGGTAATATTGATGTTGATTTTCAGAATAACCTAAATATGAAAGTAAGTAAATATTTTGCAGCCACCCTATTCTTGCAGGTTTTGTATGATCATGATATTGCAATTTCTACGTTTGATGAAAATGATGTTATAATCGGTGCAGGCCCAAAAACGCAATTTAAGGAGGTTTTTGGATTAGGATTAAGTTATTCCATTAATAATTAAACAATATAAAACTAAAAAGAGGCTGTCTCAAAAGGCAGCCTTTTTTTAAAAAAAATGTATCGTTAGTAAGTTCCGCCAAAATCGGGAAGGCAGCGGATTCGAATCCAACTGCCTTGACACAGTAAGATAAGGGTTTCAGTCTTTAAAGGGTTTGAAACGCTTTTGCATTTGCATACTTTTTAGAGTTTATTGAGTATTTTGAATTTCTTTTTGATCAAATCAGTGTAATATCTATTTCCTCTAAAGGTTTCTAATAATTATGCAACTGCATTTGCAAAAATTAGTGTAATAAAATCAGTATTCCCGAAAATAATTTCTGCAATTGTTTCCATTTTATATTTACTTCGGAAGCACTTAATGAACATTATTCATTACTGCATGTTTAAATAATTTTTGTTTAGTTGATATATCTATAAACTTTAATTAAAAAAGTGTTTACAGAAACTGAACAATTCCAAATTCTATACGAAGCCTATCGTAAATATTTTTTTATCTATTAAAAAGTAAACATTTGTGGCAAATTGCTGTTTCCCTAGTAAATTGCAAAAAGAAAAAATTATGGAAAGGCTTTATCAATAATCTTAACTCTTTTAGTAATTTGTTTTTCTTGTAAAACTTTTGGAACTATTACATTTATTGGCTCTAAATCAGAAACAATTGAATTGCCATTTAAAGGAGAATTTAGGATTTGGGAAGATAAAATCCATCCAAGTTTTAGGGTAGTTTTAACTTACCCATCCAAAATAAAGTCTTGTGAAGTATACAAAGTCGCTGATTCAAGAAATGAATAATGGGTAACACCTTACTTGCAAGCAGGGAAAGTAAGACAAAAACAGTCCCTGGTAACGCACCTTTATTTTATAACCCTAATACTTTGACTGTAACCTACAATATCAAAGATTATAACGAACTTCCACCAAAGTTTTTTTAACAAATGGGGCTTGTTGTAAGTGGTATCAATATTTTCTAAATGCAAGTAATGGTTTGGGCTTGACAAACATTACTGCACTTTTAGAACTTAACTTGTATATTTGATTTCCATTCATCAATAGTTACAGGCAGATGGAGTTTATTTCCCTCATCTACTTAAAACCCTGTTCGTTATGGGGAAATTTAAAGTAAGATAATGGTCAAAAAACGACTTGCTATGCAATAGTAAAAATTAGGTATATTTGTATTGTAAAAGTGGAGTCTAGCAACCACTTAAAAAAACGGGGCGAAACCCAAAAGCCATACGAGTAGGATGATAATTTTACATAAAAATGTTTAATAAATTTAACTTAACTGACAAGTTGCTTTTTTTAGCTGCGATACTTTCACTTATTTTTTCTGAAATTTTATTTTTTAATGACCACGAAAACCAGGCGATTTTTATAGGTCTCTGGGTGCCATCAATACTGTGTTTTGGGATATATTTACGTCTTATAAATAGAAATAAAAATGATTGATTTTATACCATATTTTGCCGGATTAATTACCTTGTTGTTTGGTGCTGGTTTTGCCTATGCCATAACTAATAGTAATAAAAAAAGATAAATAAATGGGAATAAACCCAGCAGCGACTTTGACTGGTTTATAACTATTATTATTTTATCAAAACTGCACTAAAACATCTACAACTGTTTGTTTTAATGCATTTCAGTAGTTCCTGATTTTATTTAGGTTCACTTTTATTATAAATTATAGGGGTTGTAATTTGCTTAAGCTGCTTCATTCTAAGCCGTTTTAAATATTGGTTTACAGTTTCGCTTGGTAATAATTGCAATTTTTATTTACTATCGTTTACAGTCGGCTAAATTTTAAATATTTCTTAAAATTATTAAACAACTTTGCCATCATTGCATGTTTATTTGTTTCATTGGTTCCACTTGTATTATCTATTAGCATTGCCATAAAATTAAGTAGAGCTGCTAAAATAAGTATGTTTGCCGCAATATTGGTTCTAATCTTTTACCTTTGATGCAACCCATCGCTTTTGATTATTCAGGCTGTGCAAAAAAAATGTTTGTGGTATTTTGCAAAGATAGTATTAGTTGTAGCAAATATTGTGAAAGCAATGTTCCCGCTTATTGTTTCCAATAATCGTACATCTACTACGGTAAATAGGAGTGTAATAAAATCATTGTTGCCAATGGCAATTTCTGCAATGGGTTTCATTAAATATTTATTTAATAAACATTATTTAAACAATATTCTTTACTAATTGTTTAGGTATTTTTTATCTAATTAATATAACTGGAAAACTTTAAGTGATAATGTGCTGACAGATAAAGATTATTGCAAAATATTATACGAAGTCTATCTTAAGTTATTTTTTATTTATAAAAAAAGTAAACATTTCAATCATATCGTTGTTTAAATATTAAACTTTAAAATAAAAAATTATGAAAAAAGTATTAGTCGTTTTATCCGTTCTTTTATCTTCTATTGCCTACAGCCAAACAAAAGACGTGGTTGATATCGCTATTAGTTCAGAAGATCACACAACACTTGTAGCTGCTGTAAAAGCTGCAGATTTGGTTACAACATTAAAAAGTAAAGGTCCATTTACCGTATTTGCTCCTACCAATGCAGCTTTTAATAAGTTGCCGGAAGGAACAGTTACAACGCTATTGAAGCCTGAAAACAAAGCTCAATTGTCGAAGATTTTAACCTACCATGTGGTAAGCGGAAATTTTGATGCAACAGCTGTGATAGCCGCTATAAATAAAGGAAATGGCAAAGCTGACCTGAAAACTGTTAGTGGTGGAATTTTGACGGCCTCATTAGATGGCGAAAAAGTTAAATTGACTGATGAATCCGGAAATTTTGCATACGTAGTTGTTGCGGATTTAAAAGGCAACAATGGGGTGGTGCACGTAATTGACGGAGTTGTGCTTCCAAAGTAAGAAGAGAAAACTCCAGGTGAAAAGCTCATTGAAGAAATTCAACGAGCTTTTTTTTGCCCTATTTTGGTAAGAAAATTATGATACTTCAGCACAAAGGGTTATAAACCGGCCAATGTCGCAACTCGCAACAAATTGCTTTTTTACGAGGATGTGCGAATAGGTAAATCAGAACAAGTAATAAAAATAGTCTGCAAAGACAATCTAGATTGTATTAAAATTGCTCCGCCAAGTCATAAAACGTCAGACTTTGAAAAAACTTGCAATTACATTCTTGTTTCGCCACTTTCAAACATAAAATTGGTTCGAATTTTTAATAATTCAATTTATAGAACACTTTTTTTTGAGGCAAATTTCATTTGAAAAATTGTCATCAAGCAAAAAACATAAAATGGATGTCTTTTAAAATAAAATGAACTATTCATCTATAGTTTGGTAGCCATCTTTTCGGTTCATTAATTAAATCGGATATGCCTAGGTTATTTATGCAGCGTTTGATTTTATACAATAACATAATCATTGCCTTTTACTCCCATATTTAATCAATTCATTTGCTGTGGTGAGCGCTTCGGTGTTCAACGAAAGCCTCCACAAATCGGACTAAATGATCTACTTCAATTTTATCATTCATACCCCTAAAGATAACTTGGTGCAGGTTTCAGGAAGTATAAAATATTATTTTTTTTCGAAAGGGCTATTTCTTTTGAATAGTTGCCAACCACAACGTTTTTTCAAAAGCTGTTGTGTTTCAAAAGTTTACTTGAAGACAGAGCAACCAACAAATGGCAAACAAATTAACAGAAAATAGCAAACCATTTGCCAGTCGGATTTTTATTTTCCATATTTAAAATAAAGAAGCAGTGAGCCATGATTTTTACTGAGCGAGGGTATAAGATTTATTTTTATATAAATAGAACACTATACCATTTAACATGTTTTTAATACAACCAATTAAAAATAAAATAGAAATTATGGAATATTTTAAAATTGCTAGCGACAACTACGTTGCTTTCACGTTCTTTATCGGAACTATGGCTATGATGGCCGCCTCAGTGTTTTTCTTTTTTGAGCTAAATAACACAGCTCAAAAATGGCGAACTTCTGTTCTTGTTTCAGGGATTATAACCTTCATTGCAGCCATTCATTATTATTACATGAGGGAATACAATCTTGCAACAGGGGAATCTCCTACCTTTTTCCGTTATGTTGATTGGATTTTGACCGTTCCGTTAATGTGTGTTGAGTTTTATCTAATAACTAAAAAAGCAGGCGCTAAGATTAGCTTACTTTGGAAATTGATTTTCGCTTCATTGTTGATGTTAATAACAGGTTACATTGGAGAGACAATAGATAGAGAAAATAGCGTGCTCTGGGGAATAATTTCTGGTGCTGCCTATTTCTACATTGCTTACCTAATATGGTTTGGCGAAGTTGCTAAATTGGCTCAAACAGCGGGGCCTCAAGTAGCAAAGGCAACCCGGGCACTTGCATGGTTTGTACTTGTTGGTTGGGCAATTTATCCATTAGGCTATATTCTGGGCACTCCAGGTGGATTGTTTGGAATTCAGCTAGTTAGTGACCCCGCTGCTGCAAGTCAGGCAATGGATATTGTTTACAATATTGCTGATGCAATCAACAAAATTGGTTTTGGATTGGTAATTTATATGCTTAGTAGAAGTTCTGAAGATTAATGATAAATTTTAAGAAAAAGGGAAGGTTTATTGTCATATATACCTTCCTTTTTTTTATCTGGTTATGGTAATTGATTCGATAATTAGTAAGTAATAAATTGTTCTGTATTTGAATTCCTCTTTATAGGCTTTGGTGCTGCAAATTGCTTAATGTTTATTGTTATTGAGATTGTATGATAATAATTTGTTTAATAGTAAAACGATAGCTAACCTAAATCTTAAAGCATATATTCTTAAAACCAAATTTTTGGTTTTAGTACAATCAAGAGGAACGCACAAAATTAAATCTTAAAAATTTAGTCCGGTATCACTTGAGTTTTATTTTGATTTGAGGTAATAATCAGGTGAACCAAATTTTGTATTTTTAACGCTGATATATTCCCTTGTCTCAGATAATAAAATTATTAATTGGCTAATACTCGCATTAAATAATCAGCAACGTTATTGTTATTTTAAAAGATAGTTGATATTCAAATACAGGAAGTCAATTTTTCAAATTTAGGTTTTGCCGATAAATTATATATCCATTTTACAAAAAATGGAGCCATTCCGAAAAAATATTTTTTATCTTTATCATCCATCGCATCTACCATCCACGGCATTAATAAAGCCATTTCAGATCTCGGTAGCTGATTGCGGTATTCTAACTCTGTTTTTAAAACGTCCTCCTCAGGAAATTTACTTAATACTTCATCAACAATTACTTCCTCTTTATCCAAATGGCCTCGAACAAGCTCGATATATTTGTGTGCTACAGCAATAAAATTATTTAGCTCCGTTTTATTTCCGGATTTTAATTCCCTGAATAAACCATTCAGTTGTGTAAGGCCTTCATCTAATGCAATATGTTCATGTTCCATCGAATCGATCTTTGCAAGAAAATCAGGTTGTTTTTCCCGCATTATTGGAAAAAAGAAACCATCTTCTCCGTGATGGTGCGCAAGAATGCATTGTTCGTGATAAATAAACCAATTGTGCAGTTTGTTGAAATCATCAACTGAATAAGAATTGATCTTGTCAACTACGGTTTTAAGTTTATCCATATCCTTACGGATAGCATCATGGTTCCAGTAATAACCTTTGAGTAATTTGCGGTCTGAAGTCTTCATTGTGTGTTGAGATTTAAGATTAAAATATAATAAATATAGAAAATGTGTTAATTGTAGGAAGTTTTTTATTGTTTACCAAATTACATTTTATCAGAGGTGTAAATACTTCATTTTCAATGATTTATATGCCATTTTGGGTCTATTTTCTACCAACATTTTCCATAAAGTCTGTACGCTTCCACTTCCAGCAAACTGCGTTGCTCAGGACTTGCAATACTGATGAGCGCTTTTGCGCGTTGTGCAATATTTTTTCCATAAAGATCAACAACACCATATTCGGTGGCTACATACTGCACGTGTGCGCGGGTTGTAACTACTCCGGCACCGGTTTTGAGTACGGGCACAATTTTAGAAACGCCTTTTGCAGTTGTGGCGGCTAGGGCAATAATGGGTTTGCCACCTTCACTCAATGCTGCACCGCGAATAAAATCCATTTGTCCTCCAACACCACTAAAGATCTCTGTGCCAATAGAATCGGCACAAACTTGCCCGGTGAGATCAATTTCAATAGCGCTGTTTATTGCCGTCACCTTTTTATGTTTCCTGATTACGGCAGTATCGTTTACATACGCAACATCAAGCATGGCAACTTCAGGATTATCGTGAATAAAATCATATAATGCTCTTGAGCCCATAGCAAAGGAAGAAACAATTTTATTGGGATGTTTACTTTTTAATTTGCCGTTGATGACGCCACTTTTTACAAGTGGTAAAATACCATCAGAAAACATTTCTGTGTGCACACCCAAATTTTTATGGTTATTTAAAAAATGCAATACTGCATTGGGAATTCCACCAATTCCCATTTGGAGAGTAGCTCCGTCTTCTACTAATTCTGCAACATTTTTTCCAATTGCCATTTCCTCCTTGCTCATTTCCCCTAAAAATGTTTCATGTATCGGGTCTTCTGCATAAACTGCTGCAGTTATTTTGGAGTGGTGTATAAATCCGTCTCCATGTGACCGTGGCATATTTGGATTAACCAGTGCAATAATATTTTCGGCAACCTCACATGCAGCTTTTGTTATGTCTACTGAAATTCCAAGGGAACAAAATCCATGAGCATCCGGAGGACTAACATGAATAATTGCTACATTGATCGGAAATTTTTTCTTGCGAATAAATAAAGGAATATCACTTAAAAACATGGGAATGTATTGTACGTTTATTTCATTTACATGTTTACGAACATTTTTCCCGATAAAAAAAGCATTTACATGAAAAGAAGATGCAAATGCGGGATCGGCGTAAGGAGCCTCTCCTTCTGTATGCAAATGTGCAATTTCTATATTGCTTAATGCTGCATTTCTGTTTGTTAATGCTTCCACTAATCGGGTTGGTGTGGCTGAACCACCGTGAATAAATACACGATCATTACTTTTTACGAGCGAAACAGCTTCTTCCGGAGTTATAAAATGCATGGTGAAAATTTATGGTAAAAAAGTATTAATGTAATATATGATTTATTTATTCTTCATACGTTTTCGCGACTTTTGGGTCTGTGATAATGATATAATCACCCAAATAAATAAAATCATTCCAGTTTATATTTGGGAAAGAATCATCTGATCCTGCGCTGATAACGAGTGATCTTGTTTTAGCACTGTAATTTTGGAGTTGGGTTACGATAGCAAATTTTTCATCACTGTGAAATCTTCCGTTTATTTGCAATACCTTATTTCCTTTATGTTTTTTTAAATATTCAGCAATAGAATATGCCATGGTTGCATCCCAAAGTGATTGTCCCATAATTAAATTAAATCCCGTCATATAAGGCATGGGCGGGAGTGGTTTTCCGGTGGAATCAACTGATGCTTCATGGGAAGTAAGTTCCACTAACTTTTCATAATATTTTCCTGATGCAGTATCGTAAGGTAAGGGTGCAAAAAACTTTTTTGATTCTTTAGGCAATTCCATTAATGCCTGTTGCCCTTTTCTTCCTGCAAGATTGGTGTAACGTGTCGGAGTGTTGGCACAAATTACATTCAAATTATTCGTTTTTGCAAATTCAACCATTGGTTTATAATCACTGTAATTACTCCAAATCCTGGCATCCTTTGTGAAATTTTTTTCTCTGATATAACCAGTCAGATATTCATTCATCACAGGCTGCACATCACGGTCAAACATTTCCATCGAAAGGGCAACTTTGTTTCCATAAGCAGCAAATAAAACCTCCAACATCGATTTTTCCAGAAAATGTGTTACGCTGTCGTTATGCTCCTCCCCGAAAAACAATACATCATAATTTTGCATATCGGCTGCAATTTCAATCAGTGTAACTTCTTTTGCCTGTTTAACAGAATAAATACGATAATGCTCCTCTGTAATTTGTGTGAAAACAGGGAAATTGCAAATTAATAATGCAGAAATAATTATTGTTCTTAAATGATACATTTTACTACTTTTAGTGGACTAATTTGAAAATTTGGGACCTTGTTTTGAGTGCCAAATAACAGAAGCCGAAGGTAAGAATAAAAACCGAATTATGTTATGACTTAAAATTAAGTGATAAAAGTCATCAATAGAGTGCAAGTCCCATCTTAACACCATAACAATGGTCTACACCATATCTATTAATAAATTTTGCGTTTACGATCTTGGAGAAAGGAATGCCGTTAAAGTTTGCATTTTCTAAATTCAATTGTTCATAGTAGAAACCTATAGAAATTAATTTCCAGATATCAGCTATGGAAGAATTATAAATTGAAACATAACCATTTTTAAATAGGGTATAAGGTTTAAAAGAAATTTCGGCAGAATAATTTTTTTTTACCTGAAAAAGGGTATTATCCAACAAGCCATCATCGATATAAGCATTTCCATAAGTTCCAAAAATGGGAAAATCGCGGTAACCTCTTTTTGCAGAAATTAATACACCTCCATATTTTTGAGGAAACAGGGAAAACATAATTCCGAGGTTGCCCGAATAATTACCGTAAAATCCATGACCGGGAACATCATTAATTGCATCTCTTATTATGTATGCTTTTGCAGAATCTGATGGGTTGTTGTATTCTGTTTTAAAACCTTCGTTAAGGTCATTTATAAAATCATTTGAAAATTGTTGTTGTGTTAATCCTTTTACCGCTTTAATATCCGCACAAATACCGATCACCATTTTATTGGAAAAAAATCGGGCAACATTTAATCCAAAAGTAGCTTGTAGGCCTCCGCTTCTGAATGATTCGAATTCAAAAGTATAAGAATATTGCCAACTGAAAGTTAATAGCCTTGCCTGCGCATCGTCTGCCGGAATATATAATTGTTTAAGGTAGGTGTGATTTTCAATAAATTCCGGAATTTTTGGCGATTCCGTTTGAGCCGGCAACTCAAAATTTATTAAAAGTAATATCAATAGAATTTTTTTCATTTTATGGGGAATAAATAAAAAAAAATTACCATCCTAAAACCCATGCAAAAATTAAGGGTGCAACAATAGTAGCATCACTTTCCACAATAAATTTTGGTGTTTTAATATCTAATTTTCCCCAGGTAATTTTCTCATTTGGCACTGCTCCGGAATAACTTCCGTAAGAAGTGGTGGAATCACTAATCTGACAAAAATAACCCCAGAAAGGTACATCATGCCATTCGAGGTCCTGATACATCATAGGTACAACACAGATCGGAAAATCTCCGGCAATTCCACCGCCTATCTGAAAAAAACCAACTCCTTTTCCCGATGAATTTTCACGGTACCAACTGCTGAGCATCACCATATATTCAATCCCGCTTTTCATAGTAGAAGGATTTAATTCTCCTTTTATACAATAAGAGGCGAAAATATTTCCTAACGTACTATCTTCCCAACCCGGTACTATAATTGGAATATTTTTCTCTGCCGCAGCAATCATCCACGAATCTTTAGGATCAATTTCATATCCATCCTTCATTACCTCACTCAATAAAAGTTTATACATATATTCATGTGGAAAATATCTTTCGCCGTTTGTTTCCGCACTTTTCCAAATATTTACAATATGTTTTTGTATTTTCCTAAAGGCTTCCTCTTCCGGAATACAAGTATCTGTTACGCGATTTAATCCTTGTTCCAACAACTCCCATTCTTGCTCAGGGGTAAGATCTCTGTAATTCGGAACACGTTTGTAATGAGAATGCGCCACAAGATTCATCACATCTTCTTCCAAATTTGCACCTGTGCAGGATATTATGTCAACCTTTCCTTGGCGAATCATTTCCGCAAAGGAAATTCCAAGTTCGGCGGTGCTCATTGCGCCTGCAAGCGTAACCATCATTTTTCCACCTTCCAAAAGGTGTGTTTCATAACCCTTTGCAGCATCAACCAATGCAGCTGCATTAAAATGGCGATAGTGGTGTTCTACGAAATTAGATATAGGTCCTTTTTCCATATTGTTGTTTTTATCATTGCAAATTTAATAAGGAAAAACAGACAATTGCCGGTAAATTTTTTGTGGAAACAAAAACACATAGAATGTAAGGTCTCTAGGGTAGATTTCAATATATCTTTATTAAGGATGCCCTAATTCAGATATATTTTTAAGCCTATATTGAAATTCAGCGCGAAATCGGATGCAACATCAATGTTCATATATCCGCCTTGATCCATATCTGTGAATGGGTATTTGAATAAAAAGTCGTTGAGCAGATACATATTATCCTCCAACTCCACCTCAAATCCTAAACCAAAAACAACTCGTAATTGTTTGTTTGTAAATTTTTCAATAACAAGATCATTTGAGTAAATATCCAGGAATTCATCTTTAGCTCTTCCCCAAACCATTTCCAGTCCACTATTTGTAAATACCCGAACACCATTGCCCTCCAAACCTATTAAATAATAACGACCATATAATCCCAATTCATAAATAGAAACTCGTTATTCCACTTTTACGAAATTAAGTGCACTGGTGGGGTCTTCGATCCATTTTTCAAATTCATAATTCCTCGGAATATAAATAGCGCTTGTTAAAAATATACCGGAAGAAGGTCCTTCAGCACCAATTTCCGCGCTTGCTCCGGTAAACAAACGTTCAGGTCCATTTTCTCCAATTATTGTATAGATATAACTGTTGTTGAGTTGTCCTGCAGCAAATACCTGTGCCCGCAAATTAACAGGCAGTAAAGTGAAAAATAATCCGATCAATAAAATAAAAGTAGTTTTTATGTCGATAATTTATTATCCTATTTTATCGATGAATTTTATTCCGCATTTACCATATAACTTTCAATCGGCGGACAAGTGCAAATCAAATTTCTATCACCATAAGTATTATTAATCCTGCTAACACTTGGCCAGAATTTTTTATCCTTTAAATAGGCTATTGGATAAACTGCTTTTTCTCTGGTATATACATGCTTCCAATCTGCGGTAATGATATCATTTAAAGTGTGCGGGGCATTTTTTAATACATTATCGGTTTTGTCAGCACTGCCGTTTTCAATTTCTTCAATTTCTTTTTTAATTCCCAGCATCGCATCAATAAATCTGTCGAGTTCTTCTTTACTTTCGCTTTCTGTTGGTTCTATCATAAGAGTTCCTGCAACCGGAAAAGAAACAGTTGGTGCATGAAATCCATAATCCATTAATCTTTTTGCAACATCTTCCACTTCTAAACCAATGGTATTTTTCCATTTTCTGAAATCAATGATAAATTCATGCGCCACTCTTCCACTTTTGCTTACAAATAAAATATCGAAGTGTTTTTCCAATTTACTTTTTAAATAATTGGCATTTAAGATCGCATATTTTGTTGCATTGGTACAACCCTCACTGCCTAACATTTTAATATAACCGTAACTAATTAATAAAATACTCGCACTTCCAAATGGTGCTGCATTAATTGCATGAATTGCCTGATCTCCACCGGTTTTAAATAAAGGATGTCCGGGTAAGAAAGGCAATAATTTTTCGTTTACGCAAATTGGTCCCATTCCGGGTCCACCTCCACCATGTGGAATGGCAAAAGTTTTATGCAGATTTAAATGACAAACATCAGCTCCAATTTTAGCAGGAGATGTTAATCCAACCTGTGCATTCATGTTGGCACCATCCATATAAACCAATCCGCCATTTTGATGCACAATATTGCATATTAACATAATGGTCTCTTCAAAAACTCCGTGTGTTGATGGATAAGTTACCATTAAAGCAGCAAGAACATTCTGATGTTCCTCTGCTTTTAATTTAAGGTCATCAATATCAATATGCCCTTCCGCATCGCTTTTAACAACAATTACTTCCATTCCTGCCATTACAGCACTTGCAGGATTTGTTCCATGCGCACTTGCCGGTATAAGCACCTTGTTTCTGTGCGCTTCATTTTGATGAATATGATATGCCCGAATTACCATTAATCCTGCATACTCCCCTTGGGCACCGGAATTTGGCTGCACACTGCATCCTTCAAACCTTGTGATCTCACAAAGATCATCTTCCAATTCTTTTATTATTTCCAAGTATCCTTCCACTTGTTCAGTAGGAACGAAAGGATGTATTTGAGAAAACTCCGGCCATGAAACGGGAAATAATTCAGAAGCTGCATTTAATTTCATTGTGCAACTTCCAAGTGGAATCATAGAGGTGGTCAACGAAAGATCTTTATTCTCTAATCTTTTAATATAACGCATCATTTCACTCTCAGAATGATAAGTATTAAATACAGGATGCGTTAAATAAGTGGAATTACGAATTAATTGTTCCGGAATTGCAGCATTTAATGTTTCAATATTCGTTACCTCAGTAGTATTTCCGTTTTGAATTCCTTTTACCTCAGAAAATATTTCAAGAATATCTTTTACATCTTCAATTTCTGTTGATTCATCCAGCGATATTTGAATATCTCCATTGGGATGATAAAAGAAATTCATATGCTTTGCTATCGCATGTTGATGGATTAATCCGCATAGTGCACCACATTCAATATATAATGTGTCGAAAAAATATTCGTTCGACTGTTTGAATTGCAATTTTTTAATGCCGTCATTTAATACACATGCAAGTCCATGCACTTTCTCCGCAATATTTTTAATTCCATCCGGGCCGTGATACACTCCATACATGCTCGCCATGATTGCAAGTAAAGCTTGAGCGGTACAAATATTTGATGTTGCTTTTTCTCTTCTGATATGCTGCTCACGCGTTTGTAATGCCATGCGTAAGGCAGGACGATTATCTCTATCTACACTAACGCCGATAATTCTTCCCGGTATATCTCTTTTAAATTCCTCTTTTGTTGCAAAAAATGCGGCATGTGGGCCCCCAAATCCCATCGGCACACCAAATCTTTGTGTATTTCCAATTGCACAGTCCGCACCTAATTCACCCGGTGATTTTAAAACTGCCAACGATAAAATATCGGCAGCAAGCGTAACGAAAATATTTTTGTTATGTGCGGTTTCAATAAAATCGGTATAATCGAAAATATTTCCATTGGAAGCCGGATATTGCAGAAGGGCTCCAAAATAAGATTCATCCAATTGAACTGTTTGATGATCGCCAATTATCAAATTAATTCCAAGTGGTTCCGATTTTGTTTTGAGAATATCTATAGTTTGAGGTAAACACAATGCACTTACAAAAAAATTAGAAGCGCTGATCTCTCTTTTATTTTTATGATGATAGAACATTATCATTGCCTCACCGGCTGCAGTCCCTTCATCCAACAAACTTGCATTGGCAATCTCTAATCCGGTAAGATCGGAGATCATAGTTTGAAAATTGAGCAGTGCCTCCAATCTTCCCTGAGCAATTTCTGCCTGATAAGGCGTATATTGAGTATACCATCCCGGATTTTCAAAAACATTGCGTTTTATAACACTTGGTGTTAGGGTATGATGGTAACCTAAACCGATATAAGTTCTATAAACCTTATTTTTTGAAGCAAGCTTTTTTAGGTGTTTCAGGTAGTTGTGTTCAGTCATTGCCTGTCCAATATTAAGAGGTCGTTTCAACCTGATATTTTCAGGAACTGTCTGATCAATAAGCGATTCAATAGAATCAGCATCAATGGCATGTAACATTTCCTTTACATCGTGATCACGGGGGCCTAAGTGGCGATTTTCAAATTTTTCGTTGGTAGCTATTCGAAGTTTCAATTTCTTAGTATTTAAAAATTGCTGCAAAATTAAGGATAGAATAAATGCCTTTTGGAGTTAACTATAAAGATTGCACACAGAATGCACATAATTTTATAATATTCTCTGTCTCAAACCCCCAAAAAGGAGGTTAAGTTGACATTTTTCCTAATTTTGAACAAGTTGTAAGAAATATAGTTTCAAACCCACTAACCTTTTTTTACAGGGGATATTAGTTTTACAGGTATATGCGAATATTATTAACAGGCGCAACAGGTATGGTTGGCAGTGAGGTGGTTCGTCAGGCTATATTGCAAGATGAAGTATCAGAAATTATAGTATTGTAGAGAAGGCCTTTGGACCTTAACCACCCAAAATTAAAGGTGATCATTCGCAGCGATTTTCTGAATTACAGCGGATTAGAGCATGAATTCCAAAAATGTGATTCCTGCATTTGGTGTCTGGGTGTTCCTCAATCTCGTGTATCGGCGGAAGAATATCATACAATTACCTGTAGTTACACGATAGAAACAGCTAAGTTTTTGCGGGCAGTTAATCCTAATATCTCTTTTGTTTTTATGAGTGGAGGAGGGGCTGATTCCAAAGAAACAAGCAGACTATTATTTGCGCGTGAAAAAGGGAAAACAGAAAATGAATTAAAACGGATTTTCACCCGTAATTTAGTGATCGTTCGCCAGGGCGGAATAAATCCTGTTATAAAACCCAAAAATGTTCCTTTTTATTATAAACTTTTTTATCCCTTTTTTCCCCTTTTAAAATTCACCTTACCAAATTCTGTCATCTCATCAGTAGAATTATCCCGGGTTCTGCTATTCCTCGTCAAAAATGGGTCTTCAAAAATTATGATGGAAAATACAGATTTAAATAAGTTATTTAATAATCTATCTTGAATTAAAAGTTTTCAATAACTACTAGTTTATTTGCCTTTCTTTGGACCTATTACCTGGTATATGTTTGATTTAAATTTGAAGATAGAAAGAATTTTGAAGATGTAAAAGTTTCAATTAAAATTCCAGTCCTTTTTTCAATCTTACCACACCTTCCTTTTATCACCTCCTCCAATTCCCTGTCAACTTCTCCGCCAACCCCTGCATCTCCTCCAATTTTTTCCTCATCCATAATATATCTACAACAGGTTTTGTGTTATTAAATTCGTCGATGATATCTTTTAAATTATTTTTGGGGTTTAATTTCCATTTATACAATTTAGATGAAAGTTTGATCATATTATTATACCCGGATTTTTGATATCCGGGAATAAGATTGTTGCGTTTAATATAAATTTTAAATGCTTCAACAAGTGAAAAAAGTGCATCTGTTTCCTCTAATTCAAAATAGGTTTTAAGCAAAAGTGATTTCGAATCGAGGTGATAATAAAAGTCGGTGAATTCGACAGAACGCAACAGGGTAAGCACTTCATCGTAATTTTTTTGGAAGAAATGATAATAGGCCATATTAAATGTAAAAGCATTCTGACGTATGGCCGGATCCAGATGTTCATTGTATTTAATGATAAAGTGTTTCACCCATTCAAATTCGTTAATGCGAAGTCCGAGGTAAACAATATTTTTATAATCGAACTGCGACAAATAATTTTCTTTGAAAATGATCCTGTCTTTTAACATAACCTTATAGAGATCGAACAATTCGCGTATATATTCAATATCTCCGTGGTTGATCTTTCTGATACAATAATTTTTTGCATAAACATACATCTCAAAAATTTCTTCCTTTGAAAATAATTGATGATGTTCTTTTAGCAGATCTAAAAGATTGAGATAATGGATTTTATTTTCCGGCTCTGTAAGTGTTAATATGATATTGTAATAAATTTTTGCAGAGGGAACATAATCCAGCGGATTGTGCCTTATATGATTCATGATCTCATCATACAAGAACAATTTATAATTAATTGCAACTACGTTTTTATTATTAATGATCTCTGCGGAATATCGCATCTTATTCAGGATATAATATTTATCCAGATTGTCAACAACCTGTTGCAAATTTGTTTCATGAAGATGCTCACGCCGGTCTGACATGAAACGATATTTATCCTCCTCAATCAAATATTCGTAAAATGCATGACTAACATCCCGGCGCGGTTGTTCTTTTAATGACTTTTCTGCGAGTTTAAGCGTATTTAAAAATGCTTTGTCGAGACGCCGAATTCGATAGGTATATAATAGTAAATGATACTTAAAAATCTGTTCTTCGGATATAGCTTTAAAACAGAGATATTCTTCCAAATGTTTGGTGAGATCCGTCATAAGGTATCGGAGTTTCTGCTCGTCAAAAACTTCCTCTTTAAAAATCAGCTTATAAAGTAAACTTCTTTCTAGATTTGGGTGTTCATAAGTTGGATGCCAAGCCTTAATTGTATCGAAGGCATGTATTATGGTTTGGTTTTTGTTAAAAAAGGGGGAACGGAGGTAGTCGTCAAAAAGGCGGACTTCCTGATTGGTAAGTGTTCTTAAAATGACTATTGCCTTATTTTGGAACATAAATAAATTGGGCTAAATTTAAACAAAGGATTCGAAGTTCACAGAGGATTAACAGTTTATTTAACCGATATAAAACAGGGGGAATTGGCAATATTAAATATTAAGTTATTGATTATCAGTAATTTATATATTATAAAAATGGTTAAAATTTTATTTATATTCCGATAAATTAGTATATTTGTCTTTAATAACTGCTTTTGGAGCATCTAATTTTAGAACTAATTAAGAATTGAAACGTATAGCGTAACAAAGTTGACCGAAATTTACGATTATGAAAAAACTTATCTTATCCGCCATGTTACTCGCTTTATCAGCGGTAATTTTTGCACAAAGCTCGAGAATAAGATCAGAGGACTCAAATGTTCCCGAGATTGATAATCTAAGTGGTTTGAAACCCGACGGTGAGGACCTCGAATCTGACTATGTAGTTACTGGATTATCGGATAATTCGGCGCAAAACGGTTCAACGGGAATAGGAAACGAAGAAAATCCTGCAAAATCAATTGGAAAAGGCGAAATAAATACCGAAACCATCAGATCTATCGCTAATACAGAGGTTTATCCGAATCCAGCCACCGATTTCATTACAATAAGCACTGAAATGGAAATAGGCACAATAAGAATACTCAATTTATTAGGTCAGGAAATGTCAAATTATACTTTTACCGGTAAAACAACTGCACTGGATATCAGCGAACTTAAGGAAGGCATTTACTTTATAAGTGTTGAATCCGGTTCTGAGAAAATAGTTAAAAAAATAAAGGTATTATATTAATTTTTAGGGGTTAAATCAAGCAGAAACCTCTCCTATAAACAGGAGAGGTTTTTTGTTGCCCTTATTTGAAGGGAGTACCGATAAGAGGACATTTTTGTCATGGAATATTCATTTAACAAATCTAAAATATCAGTAACAGCAACACTTTTGGTTAAATAAGCTATTGTTATCTTAAGAAATAGTGATTGATAACCCTATCGATTTTGTACTTGGCTATGGTTTTTAAGGGCGGTAATTTGGCACTATAAAACCAGAAAGTCTATGAAAAAGTTAACCGGATCCATGCTACTCGCACTCGTTTTGTTTGTGCATGTAGTTATAACAGTAGCGGCTGAAGAAACCTATACTTTTTCTTCTTCCGATTATGATAATGCTGCTGCTCTGAGAATGAGCGACAATGCAGTTGCACCTAAATCAGCTGTATTTACAAGTACAAGCTCAGCACAGGGAGCGTCTTCCATGACCCAATTCGGATTGTTTTCTATAGAAGAATAATACTATACAACTTTTTGTCTTCACAAATTCTGCGGAACAATTATTCCTATTCACAATAAACGTATCTTTGGATTGGCTCAAATTTAACGATGCGTATATTATTTCTACTATCCTTCATTCTGATCATTAAAAGTGCACAGACTCAAATTGTGGATAGTGTTATTCAATTTTCAGGGATAACAATGTCGAGCGATAGCCTAATGGCAATTCCTTATACTAATATAGTTTCATTGCGAAATGGAAATGGAACAACCTGTAATTACAACGGTTTCTTTTCTTTTGTTGCCGAAAAAGGGGATAGTGTTAAGTTTACTGCGGTTGGGTATAAGGATGAGATTTTTGTTATTCCCCAAAATTTAGCGGATAACAAATACTCCGTAATTCAATTAATGACAAAGGATACTATTTTTTTGGCCGAAACAATTATTTATCCCTGGCCCTCAAAAGAAGACTTTAAAAATGCATTCCTTTCCTATAATATTCCGGACGATTATTACGAGACTGCCCGAAAAAACCTAGAACGCGAACAATTAAAAGAACTCGGTGAAGCAATGGCAATGGACGCAGATATGAATGCCGATTACCAAACTAAACAACTCGCTCAAAAGATCTACTACGCAGGTCAATATCCTCCAATGCGCATATTTGACCTATTCGCCTGGAAAGAATTTATCGAAGCCTGGAAAAGGGGAGATTATAAGAAAGAGGAATAAAAAGTAATTGATAATGGAACAGCCGAAATGTAAGAATGTACCAATGTAAGAATGTACCAATGAACAGCCGAAATGTATTAATGTACCAATGTACCAATGAACAGCCGGGCACTATTCAATTATCAAATTACCAGATTAACAAATTATCAAATACATTCTCCCTTCTCAATTCTCAATTAATTCCATTTCCTTTATCAAATTTCCCGCACCACCAAATTTATCAATGATAAAAAGTGTGTAGCGGATATCAAGGGAAATATTTCTGCAGCGGTCGGGATCGAACATAATATCACTCATAGTGCCTTCCCAAACGCGGTCGTAGTTGATGCCTATCAATTGGCCGTAAGCATTAATTACCGGACTTCCTGAATTACCACCTGTGGTGTGATTTGTTGCAATAAAAGCGATTGGAAGTTCTCCTTTTTTATTCGCGTATCTGCCGAAATCATTTTTTTCCATTAAGGAAATTAATTTCTCGGGCATATCAAATTCTTCATCATTCGGTATATATTTTTCTTCGATTCCCTTATCTGTTGTCTGATAGGTATAATACACAGCGTCCTTAGCAACATATCCTTTAACATTCCCGTAAGTAACGCGCAATGTGGAATTTGCATCCGGATAAAATTCCTCCTTGGGTTCCATTTCGCGCTGTGCTTGCATGTATTGTCGCATTAAAACATTTATCTGAATGGCCAAGGGATTTACTTTTGTTTTTAATTGTTCCTCATAATATTTTGTCACCTCTTCATATAATTTATACGCGGGATCATTCATTAATTTATTTCCTTTCTTTTTATTGAATCCATTAAGTAGTTTGTTTAATTTATTTACCTCTGCGAATGCCGATTTGTTATAAATTGTTGTTGTCCACTCTGTAAAATTATTATTGTATTTAGCAAGTTGCTCTTTAAAATAAGGAGATTGCAAATCCTTTGACACTTTTTCTGAATATATCTTCATCATTGCGGCAAACATTTCCCTATCGATCTTTTTCGAATAATTTTTATAAAAACCTGCTGTATTTCCCTGTAATTTTGTAGCTTCCTTTTGCAAAACATCATAGGAAATTGTATCACTGCGTATCATATTCATAAATTTTCTAAACCCTCCAGAAAAATTCAGGAGTTCCACAGCATAAAATGCCTCAGAGGTATAATCCACAAGCTCGGAATAGGTTTTGTACGAATCATAAACCTCAGAAAATTCAGATAATAGATTTCTGTATTCCTTTCCCTCATGTGTGTTTGCCCATTGTTGAAATTGCTTTTCGTATTGCTGTTTTTTTTCTACTGCATCGTTTAATTTTAATCCTGTCATTTCGCCCTTCCATTTTTTATATGCATTTGCAAGCCCTTTTGCTTTAGATGCATATTGCAGGGTTACGGTATCGTTGTTCGACATATATCTGTTCATTATTTCCAAACGCATATCCCTGCAAGCTATTCTATTTGGATTTGTAGTATTTATTGTGAGGTCAACTGCATAAGAAGTTAAATATTCCTGTGTACGCCCGGGAAATCCATAAACCATAGTAAAATCATTTTCTTCCACTCCCTTTAATGAAATTGGAAATGAATATCTCGGGATAAAAGGAATATTTTTTTCATCGTAGGCAGCAGGTTTATTTTCTGCATTTGCATAAATACGAAACATGCTGAAATCGCCTGTATGTCTCGGCCACACCCAGTTGTCAGTTTCTCCGCCAAAATTCCCAACACTTGCCGGAGGAGTTCCTACTAATCGGATGTCAGTGAATACCTCGGTAACAAATAAATAAAATTCATTTCCATAATAAAATGATCTGACTGTTGCATCGTAGTGAGTGCCCTTTTCAAATTGTGCTTCCAAGCGGGTGGATAATTGCCCTATAATTGAATTTCTTGTACCCTCGTCCATCGCGCTAGTCAAATAAGGGAGAATACTATCAGTTACATTATGCATACTGATGATAAATGTAACGGAAAGACCTGGACAGGGTTTTTCTTCATTTTTATTTTTTGCCCAAAAACCATCTTTCAAATAATTATTTTCTACAGAACTCAATGCATTAATTGTTGAAAATCCGCAGTGGTGATTGGTAATTATTAATCCCTGCTTAGAAATTACCTCACCCGTACATCCACCTCCAAATAATACAACAGCGTCTTTCATGCTGCTTTTATTCACTGAATAAATATCTTCTGCAGTCAACTTAAATCCGCGAGCCTGCATATCCGCAATATTTAATTGTTCCAGTAAAATTGGAATCCACATCCCTTCATCAGCCCTGACAAAGGTTGACATCAAAATAAATTGTAGCAGTATTATCGATTTTTTCATATTAATTTGTTATTTATTTAGATCTGATTATCATTTCATTAAATTCGTTTACTTTAATTCCTTCGTTTCATTTATAATCCTCCCGCACCGGATAAAAAACATCTATGATCTTACAATTTGTCAAAGCTTTTGCTTTATGGGGAACAGGACCCGGAATTAAAGCAAAAGTTCCAAAATCCAAAATACGGGTGTTGCCATCTATGGTGAGTTCGAGTTTCCCTTCTATCACATTTGCCATCATTTCGTGAACATGGCTGTGTAACGGTATTTCTGCACCTTCCTTTGCTTCCCAATAGGCATTACTCATTTTTTCAGAATGAATAAATTTTCCAAAAAAACCGGAACCAATTTCCCTTGAAACCCTAGTAGTGGTGTCTACAAAATTTTCCATCTTGCGAAGATATTTGGTCTTTACCTATATTTCTACTAAATATTGTTAAACCACAAAGGTTTTGAATAAATACAGTTTGATTAATTCTTGCAAATGAATCAAACCTATCTCTCCGATTGCAGTTTTTTTGTCAGTTTTTCTTCCTGATTTTTTCCTTTGCCAAACTATGCTTAATTTTAAGTAAATTTTGATAAAAACATGAAATATTTTTCCTTTTTACTCCTCACATTTTCCATCACAACCACACTAACAGCACAAATTACGCACCCAGGTAAGGAGCCTTGGCCGGTTATGGACGAGTCTCCAAATTACTTTGAGATCCGCGAACAGTATCTGGAACATCTGAACACGATGGATATCGAAAGCGGTCTTTTAGGTCTGGATATGCAATCAGATAACCTTCGTACAAAATTCATGCGTTGGGATTATATGATGAGCACCAGGGTAGATGCAGCCGGAAATTTTCCTGATCCCTACACTCCCTTTAGGGAATTGGAAAAATATAAAAGCACCCATCCTGATATATATACAGCCGGTTCACGTGCTGCATCCTGGGAGCCTATGGGCACTGCAGAAGTTCCCGGCAATGGCGGAGGAGTTGGCAGAATGAATTGCCTCTATTTTGATCCGGTTGATCACAATATATTATATGCAGGCACAGCAGGTGGTGGACTCTGGAAATCACCCGATGGCGGTGGAACCTGGTTGCCACTTACCGATCAATTGCCTGTTACAAGTATAGCAGATGTGGCTGTTGATCCCGATAATACGGATATTATATATGTTGCTACAGGTGACGGTTATGCCTATGAAATAACCTGGCAACCTGATAATGATTTTTGGGGAGGAGTATATAGTGCCGGAATTTTAAAATCAACAGATGGTGGGTTTACTTGGAATCCAACAGGATTAAGTTATATGCAAGATCAACTCGCAGTTGTTCAGCGTATTATTATTCATCCTGAAAATACAAATGTATTGATTGCTGCTACTCGCGAAGGAATATATAGAACAGATAACGGCGGTGATACCTGGACTTTGGTAAACGCAGCGCATTGTTATGATTTTGCATTTAATACCAGCAACAATGATATTATTTATGCTGTAGGAGATAGAGATGTTCTAAAGTCAGAGGATGCAGGAATTTCGTGGACCGTAATTCAAAACGATCTCGCAGAATACGATGATCGTATGTCTATTGAAACAACTGCTGCAGATCCTGATATGATTTATATATTTGCAGTTTCCGCAGAAATATTTATCAGTGATAATGCAGGTGTTTCTTTTTCTAATGGAGCCTCGCCAGCCGGTGTGAATTCTTATTATGGATATTATGATAATGTACTGGAAGTTTCTGATGTAAATGCAAGCTTATTATTTACCGGTGGATTAGATATTGCAAGATCCACCAATGGTGCAAATACCTGGCAAAAAAAATCATCCTGGGATGCCTGGCCTGCATCAAATTACGTGCATGCTGATCAAAAAGTAATTCTTTGTGATCCATTGGATGAACTAATATTATATGCAGGTAATGATGGAGGTATTTTTAAATCAATAGATAAAGGACAAACATGGACTGATATTTCCGATGGATTGAGAATTGCACAACCCTATAGAATTTCCAGTTCATTTACTAATCCTGAAATTGTATTAAGCGGTTGGCAAGACAATGGTTGTAATTTATGGAATGGAGTTAATTGGAAAAGAGTGCAAGGCGGAGATGGTATGGAAGTTATTATTGACTATACCGATTCTGATCGAATTTACGCTGCTTATCAATATGGTTATGTAAACAGATCTACTGATGGTGGCGACAGTTGGACCTATCTTCCTGTTGATGGCGGAGGGTGGGTTACACCTTATGTAATGGATCCCATCAATCATCTGGTGATGTATTATGGAAACGGTTCGGGGGGAATACAAAAATCGACGAATGGAGGAACAACTTGGGCGGATAAACCTTCTAATTTAGGTGGGGAAGTTTTTGCAATTGCTGTTTCACCTGCGGATAATAATTATATATATGCGTGTGCATTGCAAACATTAAAAGTTTCGGATGATGCTGGTGATTCATGGACAAATATTACTACCGGATTACCAACTTCAGGAATTGGATTTAATTATATCGCAGTAAGTGATGAAGACCCTCAACATGTTTGGATTGCATTAAGTGGTTATGATGATGGAAATAAAGTGTATTTTTCTGATAATGCAGGTGCAACATGGACGAATATTTCAGGCACGCTTCCAAATGTTCCTGTAAATGCAATTGTTTACGAAAATGTAAGTGATGATAACCGATTATATATTGGAACCGATATTGGTGTATTTACAAAAGATGATTTAGATGCTGACTGGGAGCCATATATGACTGGTTTGCCAAATGTAATGATACACGAATTGGAAATAAATTATGCAAATAATAAATTGGTTGCAGCAACTTATGGAAGAGGAATTTGGAGAAGCGATCTTTTTGAATTTGTTACACCAACAATTTCTATTGATGTAATAGAATCGGAATATTGTCCGGATGAAGATCTGAATATTTCTTATTCTGCTACCGGAACATTTTTACCGGGTAATATTTTTACAACACAATTAAGTGATGTTTCCGGAAGTTTTTCCTCACCTGTTAATATAGGTTCCATTACTTCCATTGCACTTACCGGAGTTATTTCTTGCATAATTCCTGCAACATCTGATTCAGGTGCAGGTTACAGGATGCGCGTTGTATCTTCTTCTCCTGCAGTATTAGGAATAGATAATGGAACTGATATTACTATTACCTGTGAAATTCCATCAGGTTTAAATAATATCATAGTTACTTCAACAACGGCAACTTTGGAATGGGCTGCAGCAAATTGCGCAGATGGATACACACTTCAATACAAACCTGTTTCAGAACCTGATTGGATTTTGGTAACCACAACAGATCCAACAGCAGTGTTAACAGGTCTTATCCCAAATACATTATATGAATGGGCAGTAAGCAATACATGCGTAACATCGCCACTTGTTGAAACAGATTTCAGCGCCACGGAGGAATTTACAACAGCTCAAAGCAGTTTGGAAGAAATATTGGGATTAAATGGATTTAATGTTTATCCTAATCCATTTAATATTTCAACGAGCATACAATTCACAATAACACAAGAACAGCAAATTACTATTGAGTTAGTTGATATAACCGGAAAAATAGTTCGCCAGATAAATTCTGGAAAATTATCTGCCGGATTTCATTCTTTTGAAATTGAAAGAAAAGAATTGAGTAAAGGCGTTTATACGCTACAATTTATTTCGGGAGAAAATGCTGCCGGGATAAATCTGATCGTAGATTAAATATTATTAAAAGATCCCATCGGATCATTAAAAATCATTTGTAGAGACGTTATGTTTTATGTCTTTGCAAATGATGTTTTTTAGAACATGGAAATGCAGTCGCAGTCGCTGTCATACTATGTTAAAATTGGTCACGGTCACAGCGACAGTTGCGGTTGTTAAAAAATCGAACATTTTTCAACTCAGAACATTTTGCAGCTATAAGAAGTTGGCGATTTCAAAGCACTATTAATAAGAGCATAATTTAGGTCTTATATTAAAAATATTTTGTATATCTGTACATGCAAAAAACAAGGGGGAGTAAAGATGTACAAGAATCAACACGATTAAAGGTGTGTAGCTACTTAAAAAAGAAGTTAGGAACGCAAAATCAAGCTGCAGAAATATTTGAAATAAGCATAAGAAGCGTAAACAGGATTTGGGCTAATTACAAAGTAAAAGGTAGTAGAGGATTACAAAGCAAAAAGCGTGGTGTACAAGGCGGTAAAAAGATAAATGGGGTTCAATCAGCCGAGGTTCGTAGATTAATTAAGGAGAAAATGCCTGATCAATTAAAAATGCCTTTTGGTTTGTGGACGAGAGAAGCAGTGGAACAATTGATACTAGATAAATACGGTATCGAATTATCACGTTGGCAGGTTGGAAGGTATTTAAAATCGTGGGGTTATACACCGCAGAAGCCTATTAGCAAAGCATACGAGCAAGATCCAAAGCGAGTGGCACAATGGTTAGAGAAAGAATATCCTGCAATAAAAAAGAAAGCTAAGAAACAAAATGCTGTAATCTATTTTGAAGATGAAGTAGGCATGCGAAGCGATCATCAAGCAGGTAAAAGCTATGCACCTAAAGGAGCTACGCCAATGATTAAAAAGACAGGGCAACGCTTTTCATTAAACAGGGTATCTGCAATAAGTAACAAAGGACATGTAGAATTTATGATATTGGATGGAACATTTAATGGGGCTGTATTTATTAGTTTTTTAGCCCAATTAATAAAGTATAAACAGTACAAAATATTTTTAGTAGTGGACGGCCATTCAGCACATAAAACAAAGTTGGTGAATGCTTGGTTAGAAGAGTATAAAAATAAAATAGAATTATTCTTTCTGCCCCATATAGTCCTGAATTGAATCCACAAGAATATGTAAATCAAGATTTGAAAACAAACATAATAGGCAAGAAACGCCCTATCAATAAGGCTCAGATGAAAAACAACGTAGAGAATTTTATGTACAAAAGAAAAAGCGATAAAAAGCAAGTGCAAAAGTATTTCCACGCAAGTCATATCAAATATGCTGCGTAGCGATTTTGTAAGACCTAAATATCTAAGCGATTAATAAGCTGTCTGCCACCTCAAAGCTTGATACGAAGCACAAAACTTCATTTAACCACGGAACCGCCAATTTCTTGTAGGAGGTGCTGTTATGCCTTCGTTGTTCTTTTTCACTCACAGTTGGAGTGTCTGTTTGGTTTGTGCATATTACATTTTGCTATCAAAAAATCTATTCATGCCTGCAAATAGATATTTATTAGAAAGCATATCATCAATTTGCTTCTTAACTTCTCTTCTAACAACTCCATCTGTTAGTTCAATGTAAGCCATTTTAAATGCTCTAAATTTTGTAAAAACCGAATACCTTACATTCTTTAACTCTATTCGATTTATACCATAAAATTCTTCTGCTGCTTTTATATATTTGGAATATTCAGGTTTTGTAGGTGCAATTTTTATTTCCTCTATTGTATCATCGACTTCATAGGCAAAATATGTTACTGGGTCATCAAAATATGGATTTAATAAAAGTGCAGTTTCTGCTTTGTGTTCATTTAAATATTGCTCAAGTGTATAATTCAGAGTAATATCAATAGGGTCAGGTGATATATTCCCTGCTAACTGTTCAATTCTATGGTCTGTTGTTGTTAATGCAATTTGAGGTTCGGGATATTTATTATTATCAATTGGAAAATTATTGCTCTTATAGCTTTGATTACATATTTGGCAGGCATATAAATAGTTGTCATAAGTATAAGCAAGCCACCAATAAATACTTTTAGGTCTGTAATGTTCAACATCTCCATGAGCAACTACTTCTGTATTTGCTTCGCAATATGCACACTTTCCATTACTTTCTTTTTTCAACTGAGTTTTAGCAGTTTTCCAAAATGTGCTTTTAAATTCAATAGATTTGTTTTGGTCATTTAGGAAACTCCTTTGAGCATGCAACAATTCTTTATCTTTATCTTTTTTGTGAGCCCCTCTATATTTTGCATTGATGGCTTTAGCTGTTCTTTTGTGTTCTAAGGTAACCATAAATTATTTTTTTATGTTTAATTGTGTTTCAATTTTTTCTAATAATTCAATTTCCTTCTTACTTGATTCGGGGGACATTCTTTTGGGTAACTTAGTTTTTAGCGTTTGCTTAACAACTTTCATTTTTTCTTTATCAATACTACTCAGTGAATCCCCTTTTGATTTTAATATCTCATATTCTTCTTTAGCTTTTTGAACTTCAAAACTTTCGTCAGTTTCTAATCCAAATACAGGTGTCATTAGCAGTTGATTTACCAGAAGTGATTTTGGAGAACCATTGAATGGTACTATCTCTACGATATTATTAGAGTTTCGCTTTAAGGCAAATAACTCTCCAGTGTCTGCCTGTTGGGCGGTAAGAGGTGAGTGAGTTGTAGCCACCACTTGAAAGTTAGGAAGTTTATTTCCAATAAAGTCCAGTAATTTTCTTTGCCATTTCGGGTGAAGATGCAAATCAACTTCATCAATTAACAACAAACCTCTTGCCTCTAATGGCTTTTTATAGTCTTTAAAAGTTTCAGTTATTCTAAAAAGCAAATCGCCAATCCAAGCAGCCATGTTTTGGTAGCCATCACTTAATTGGTCAAGTGGAATTATTCCATCTACAGTTTGAAACATCACTTGTTTTTTTTCTTTGTCAATAGAATGAAAAGTAATTCCTGGTAAAAAATCTTTCAATGCTTCTTTCACTAAATTTATTCCTTCATTTCCTGAACGGTAATCCAATTCAATTATCCAAGCTGTAAGCGGATTTAGTGTAGAAGCATTGTCAAATAAGTTTCTAACATTAATTGAACGGCCATTTCTACTTTTTTCAAAATTAGAAAACACTTCATTTGATAAGCGTCTGCTAGCACCATAAGCTACAACAAAATAATTGCGGTCAGCATTTTCTATAGCATTATCAATTAAATGGAGTGATGCCTTATTATTAGAAATGATTTTTGAAAGATTATCTCCTCGGTTAAACTTTAAGGAAATAATTCTTTCTTCTCCCTTCTTTGTTTCTAACTCTGCCATAATTGTGCAACTTTTCTCATTGAATTTAATCCAACTATCAGTGTTGCCCAAAAGTTCACCTAAACCATTACTACCTGATGTGACAAGAGCAATTGATTTTAAAATGTTGCTTTTTCCTGTTCCATTCTCTCCTAAAATCAATGTCCATTTTCGGTTTTTGCTTTTTGTTTTTTCAAATGACAATTCAATGTCTGATAGGCATTTGAAATTATTGAGTGTTAATTTTTTTAGAAACATTTTGTTCTGTATTTAGATTGCTATGTTAAATTTTATTTAGGTCGTAAAGTTAAGGTTTTATACATTATTGTTTTAAAATTGGTGTCTAACGGTTGGTTGTCTTTCCTTATTATTGTCGATATTTTATTGTCTTGGTCGGTATTTTACAATGAGGCATAACTCAGAGCGCAGTCGCAGTTGGCAGTGGGCAGATGGTCAACCCCGAACCCAAAACTCATTTCTCCATCAACTCCTTCGCATTTTCCATTGCAGCCTTCGTCGGCTTTTCGCCGCTCAACATTTTTGCAATTTCAGTCAGGCGCTCGTCGGTATTTAATACTTTTAATTTAGTGTTTGTAGTTTTAGTATTGGATTCTTTGTAGACAAACAAATGATGTTGTCCTTTAGATGCAATTTGCGGAAGATGGGTTATTGCGATTAATTGGTGATTTGCAGATAGTTTAACCAATATATTACCCACTTTGTTTGCTATTTCACCGGAAACACCGGTATCAATTTCGTCAAATATTAATGTTGGTAATGCAACGCTTTTTACAAGTAATGATTTAATGCACAACATGAGTCGGGATAACTCACCCCCACTGGCAACCTTTTTAATGTCCTGTAAGGTAGAACCCTTATTTGCACTGAATAAATATTGAATATGATCTGCGCCACTTTCCGACAAGAAATTATCTGCGTCAAATTCATGTTTGATCTTTAAAACTGCATCTTTCATTCCAACCTCTATTAATAATTTTGATACGGATTGTTCGAGCGTTACAAAAACTGCAATGCGTTTTTCTGACAATTTTTTTGCAGCGAGCGTAGTTTGAATAAATAATTTATTTTGCTCTTTTTTTAATTTTTCAATCTCCTCCTCACTATTGCTGAAGATATTTAATTTTTCTTTTAATTGATCTCTTAATATGATCAGGTTTTCTGTTGAATTGCAATTGTGTTTTTTCTGCAGACGATATAAAATGTTTAACTGTTGGGTGATTTCTTCGCTTCGGGAGGTATTTGCAACTACTAATTCTGATTTATTTTCCAGGTCTCTGGTAATGTCTTTTATTTCGATATAACCCGATTCTAACCGCTGAATATAACTTTCAAGTTCCGGAGTGTATTTTACAATGGCGTTTAACTGCGTGATCACTAAGCGTAAATTTCCTGATACATTTACAATATCATTCTCCAGTAACGCAACACTCTGAATTAAATTTCTTTTAATTTCCTCTGCATGGGTAAGTTGTGTCAGTTCGGATTCCAATTCTACCTGATCTATAGTATCGAGTTCCGCTTTATCGAGTTCTTCGAATTGAAATTCAATAAAATCTTTTTCACTCAACGCTTTACTTGTAATTTCCTCTGTTTCGCGTAATTTTTTACTACACAATTTCCAACTGTGATATTGTGTTTTATAGTTATCCAATAATTCTTTTGTATTGGCCAGTGCATCAATAACAGTCAACTGGAAAATAGAATCACCAAGATCCATAGTTTCGTGTTGCGAGTGTATGGTGATCAGTTTGTCGGATAATTTTTGTAATACATTTAAATTTACCGGTGTATCGTTTATAAATGCACGTGATTTTCCATTATCGGTTAACTCTCTGCGAATTATAGTCAGATCTTCATAATCTATATTTTCATCCTCAAAAAAAGATTTTAATCCGTAATGAGATATTTCAAATTCGGCTTCAACAACACATTTTTTATCCTTACTGAATAAAACTTTACTATCGGCACGTTCACCAAGAATTAAACTGAGTGCACCCAATAAAATAGATTTTCCGGCACCTGTTTCTCCTGTAATAATATTCATCTTATCAGAAAAAGGGATCTCCGCCTCATTAATTATTGCATAGTTCGAAATGCGCAGTGTTTTGAGCATACGCAAATTTAAGAAAATATGAGGGAATGGGCTGTTTGAAATACGTTTTGTCATACAAATAGGTGGTTAACCGCTTACAATTGATCACTTAGCAAATGAGTAATGAGTAATGAGTTTTACTAGGGGATAACCGGAGGTGTAATTTTCGTCAGAAACTATTGATTCAATCGGAGCGGTTAATAAACATACTTTTCACTTTTCACTTTTCACTTTTCACTTTTCATTCCCTCCCCCCATTAAATTCTTTGTAAATGTCTAAAATCCTGAATCGCAAATTCTAATTTTGTTTATATGAAAAAATGGATACTTCCAATAAGCCTTTTATTACTTTTTGTTTTTGAAATTTTGGGTATTTATTTCACAATGCCGTTCCCGGCCAGTCAATATGACAATACGATCGGCATTGCATGGTTTTTTCATAAAAATCTGCTTTGGATAAGAGGGTTTTTTCTTTTAGTGGTGATATGGCAGGCATATAAACTTATTGGCCATAAAAAATTTGGACGATTAAGTTTTACGGTGTTTTTTCTGATTTTATATTCTTTGATAGCTTATTTTATCAATTTCAAAATGAATGCCGATAAAATGTTTTATCAGCCTGAGAATAAAATATTCGTTTCCGGAACCGACAATAAAGTTGCTGCGGAAAAGTTGATAATTGGAATAGTGTTAAATGGTGAGGCAAGGGCTTATCCCATTGAAATAATTGGATATCACCATCAGGTGCGAGATTTAGTTGGGGGACAAGAAGTGATGGTTACCTATTGCACGGTTTGCAGAACCGGTCGTGTATATGATCCTATTGTGAATGGGCAAAAAGAAAATTTCCGTTTGGTGGGAATGGATCATTTTAATGCAATGTTTGAGGATGAAAGAACCGGCAGCTGGTGGAGGCAGGCAACAGGAGAATCTATTGCAGGTAAATTAAAAGGAACAAAACTTCCGGAAATATTTTCTGAACAAATGACTCTTGCTGCTTGGACAAGAAAACATCCCCAAACAAAAACAATGCAGCCGGATACTGTTTTTTTAAAACAATACAAAGATCTTACAGGATTTGATGATGGAACTATAAAAAGCGACCTCGAACGCAGGGATGAGAATGCTTTTCAATTTAAATCTTGGGTGGTAGCTATTCAAATCAATTCAAAATCAAAAGCTTACGACTGGAACCATTTGCTTAAAATGAAAGTAATTAATGATGATTTTGAAAAAACACCGGTCTTATTAGTAATTGAAAATGACAATAAAAGTTTTCATGTTTGGAACAGAAATGTTGAGAATGAAACATTGCAATTTACACCTGGGGAAAATGGTATTAATTTCCGCGACCTTAATTCGAATTCGTCATGGAATTATGATGGAATTTGCACCGAAGGTGTGTTTGTTGGAAAACAATTGGTAGCCATTAAATCAAGCCAGGAATTTTATCACGCATGGTTGCAATTTAATCCGGGAGGAGAGGAGTATAATAAAAAATAAGATACAACAAAGGCCGCTTAAGCAGGTCTACTTACCGGTCAGCAACTCCTGATAACTATCTGCGTTTACGGGATCCAATCTAATTAAATAAGAGATTCCTTTTGCTTTTTCAGCAGGTGGAGCCTTTGAATATATGCCCAATAATTCGTCGCTTTTTGCGCTGAAAAATAATTGCATAACCATGCTGTTCGGCTGTGTGCGGTTAACATTATCGAGAGTTTGTAATGCCTTTGTAATTGTGGAAACAGGTTTAATCTGGTCGTTATACATATTGTCGAGCCCCTGACGATGGTATTGATAAAATACATCTCTTACGACAGAAAATTTGGCGTCCATTAAATTATTGATATACCAATATCTGTTCCTGGTTCCGTCATAACTTTTCCAACCTTTTGAATCACTATTCGAAGCCTGATTAACAATAGTTTGTGCTTTTACAAAATATTTATCACCACCTTTTAATGCAAAAGAATCATAATCCAACCCAATAATAATATACGCATAATAAGCTAACATAGCTGTAAGGTTATTGGTGTATTGATTTTCATTGTATTCAAGTGGTTGATATTCAGAATAAATAAATTCAAAATCTTTATCCTGAAAATTAAATAAAGTGGAATTATAATCTGACCCAAAAACAGGTCTGCGGGAAACTATACTCGTTTGTGCCCTGAATTTGTCACTGGAAAGTTCTTCTGTAATGGAAATTAATATCTGACATTCAATTCTTTCTTCCGGAAGAAAAACATCATCTGTCCATTTGCGTGTATTCATAAATTCGAATATCGCAGTTTCTAAAGTTTTAAATATTTTGGGATCAGTTTGTGTTACTTTTTCGGCATTAATAGTAACAGCACAATTAATTTCCTGTGCAAATAATTGCGACCCGAAAAAAACAAAAGTTAGAATTATTAATATTTTACGCATGGGTCATTTTTATAATTTGGTTAACAATATCCAGGGCCACTTCCTTCTTACTCTTCAATTCAAAGTTAATCAGAGTTTTATTCTTGTCCAATATCGAAATTTTGTTCGAATCGAGCTGAAATCCCGCCCCAACATCCTCCAATGAGTTCAAAATGATCATATCCAGATGTTTGTCGTTCAGCTTTTTTTCTGCATTTGCCAAACCATCATTCGTTTCCAGCGCAAACCCTATTACCAGTTGTGAAACATCCTTTAATAAGGCCATTTCCTTCAAAATATCAGGTGTTCGTTTAAGTTGCAACATCATACCATTTCTATTATCGGCAGTCTTTTTAATTTTTTCTGCTGACGGATCTTCCGGTGTAAAATCTGCAACTGCAGCAGCTCCAATAAAAATGTCGCTTAACGGGAACTGTTTTAAACATGCCGCATACATTTGTTCCGCATTTGTTACCGGAATGGTTTCTATTGAAATGTCATTCGTGGTAACCTGAACAGGACCGTGTATTAAAGTAACCTCAGCACCTGCATCTGCAAAACATTCGGCTAAAGCAAAACCCATTTTTCCCGATGAATAATTTCCTATGAAACGAACCGGATCAATGGCTTCGTATGTGGGCCCTGCTGTTATCAATACTTTTTTCCCAATAAGTGGTTTTTCTATGGAGGAAAAGAATTTATGCAGTTGTTTAACAATATTTTCCGGTTCAGGCATTCTTCCATCTCCGAATAATCCGCTGGCCAATTCGCCACTTTCGGGTTGCAGAATAATATTGCCGTATTTAATTAAAGTGTCAATATTATTTTTTGTTGCAGGATGTTTCCACATATCGAGATCCATGGCCGGAGCAAGCATCACTTTACATCGGGAAGACAAATACGTTGCAAGTAAAAAATTATCACTTATTCCAGCAGCCATTTTTGCAATGGTATTTGCAGTTGCGGGAGCAATGAGAAAAATATCCGGCCACAATCCCGCTGAAACATGATTGTTCCAGGTACCATCGCTGCTATTATAAAAGTCAACAGCAACGGGGTTTTTCGAAAGGGTGGAAAAAGTTAAGACCCCGATAAATGCTTTCGCATCCGGGGTCATAATTACTTTAACCTCTGCACCTTCCTTAATTAATAATCTGGTAAGATGAGCGCATTTGTAAGCGGAAATTCCTCCGCACACACCTAACAGAATTTTTTTGCCCGCTAAGGACATTATTTTATTTCTTTTACTTCTTTTATTTCAGCAACAGGAGCAGCAGTTTCGCGTTCGCGCCAGTATAATTTCTCTTCTAAAAATTCATCTAATGCTACGATAGTTGCCTTAGGTAATTTTTCATAGAATCTTGAGATCTCTATCTGTTCGCGATTTTCAAACACCTCTTCCAAATTGTCCTGATGTGTTGCAAATTCTTCCAGCTTGCTGTGTAATTCTGTGCGAATCAACTGCGTGATCTGCTCAGAACGTTTAGAGATCATATGAATAGATTGATAGATGTTTCCGGAAACATTCTGGATATCTTTCAAACTTTGCACCTCTATTTGAGGTGATAATTGCGTATTAATCTTCTTTAGTGAACTCATTACAATTTATTTTATAGGTATTAATTTCGGTTAATGCTTTTTTTTGAAGATCTATACTTCGCTCCTGAAGCGATTTTGCCTGATCATCCTTTTTACTTTCGGGATATCTGGAAATAAAATCCTGATAACTTTCCACTGCTTTATCATATCGCTCCTCTTTACGGCAAATCACACTTTGACCTGCATAATTAAAATAGCTGCTTAATATCTTAAAACTGATATCTTCCGCATCTTTAGTATCGGGAAATTGCAGTAAAACGTTGTTAAAAGTAATTGCTGCTGCCTGATAATCTTCCGTTGCATAATAAAGTTCCGCACTGTATATCAGTTTCTCCTCAAGTTTGGCTCTTAGTGTATCCATATAAGCATTTGCTTTCGGGGCTAAGGAACTTGTCGGATATACATCGATAAAATATTGAAAAGCTTCAATGGATTTATACGAATAGGTTTGATCCAACTGATAACGCGGTGATGCATCATACATTGATCTTGCACTCATATACAGCGTTTCTTCTGCTTCTCCCGAAAGAGGAAATGTTACAAAAACCTGTTTGAACAAGGTGGCTGCAGAAAAAAAATCGCCCTGACCATAATAACAATAGGCCATGTAATATCTTATCTGTTTTTCTTCTGCGGAACCTATCTTCACGGTTAGCAACTGATCCAGCAATGGCAGGGCACGGGCGTAGTCGCCTTTGTTGTAGTATTCCTTCGCTTTTACGTACTTTAATTCAAAGTCGTCGCTCTTCAATATTTTATCATATTGACATCCGGTGAAAACTCCGAAAGAAAGTAGTATAATTGTGATGGCAATTACCCTTGTCTTATGCATAAGAGGCGCAAAGTTAATAAATATAAACGGTAAACGTAAGTATCGTATTTTTATTGAAAACTTAGCCTAAAATTTTTTAGACCAAGTTTAACGTAATATCTTTGCACACTTTTTAGAGTAACAACCAAAATAACGCTATGGATATTTTTGACAAATTACGGAAAGACAGAGGCCCTTTAGGCAAATGGAGCGATGTGGCTCATGGATATATGATGTTCCCGAAATTGGAAGGAGAGATAGGGCCCCGTATGTTTTTCAGAGGAAAGGAGCGCATTACCTGGAGTTTGAATAATTACCTCGGACTCGCAAATCACCCGGAGGTGAGAAAAGTAGATGCGGAAGCTGCAGCGCAATGGGGAATGGCATTTCCGATGGGAAGCCGCATGATGAGCGGGAATTCTGATCAGCACGAACAACTGGAAAATGAATTGAGTGCCTTTGTGATGAAGGAAGATACTTTTCTGTTAAACTATGGTTATCAGGGTATTATGAGCGCCATTGATGCAATTTGTAACCGTCACGATGTGATCGTTTACGATGCGGAAAGTCATGCATGTATCATTGATGGCGTGCGCTTACACCAGGGAAAAAGATTTGTTTATCGACACAACGACATCGAAAATTGTGAAGTGCAACTTAAACGCGCTACCGAATTGATACAGGGAACTCCCGGAGGAATTCTCGTGATCACAGAGGGTGTTTTCGGAATGGGTGGTGATCAGGGTAAATTAAAAGAAGTAGTTGAACTCAAAAAGAAATATGATTTCCGCTTGTTGGTGGATGATGCTCATGGTTTTGGAACAATGGGAGAAACGGGAGCAGGAACAGGAGAAGCACAGGGATGTCAGGATGGAATCGACCTCTATTTTTCTACTTTTGCTAAATCAATGGCAAGTATTGGAGCATTTATTTCGGGTGAAAAAGCTGTCATCTGGAATTTGAGATATAATTTACGTTCACAGATCTACGCTAAATCATTACCCATGCCTATTGTGATCGGCAATTTAAAACGATTGGAATTATTGCGCAGCAAACCTGAACTCAAAGCAAAACTCTGGGAAAATGTAAATAAACTCCAAGAAGGTTTTAAAAGTAGAGGTTTTGATCTCGGAAAAACAAATAGTCCTGTAACTCCTGTATTTTTAAAGGTGAGTATTCCCGAAACAATTAACCTTGTGGTTGACCTGAGAGAAAATCACGGCATTTTCTGTTCAGCTGTTACTTATCCGGTTATTCCTAAAGGAATGCTCATGTTGAGGATAATTCCAACTTCATCACATTCCGATGAAGAAATTCGATTAACTCTTGAGGCGTTTGAGGCAATACGGGAGAAAATTGAAAGCGGAGTATATCTTGCACAGGAATTGGCAAAGGTTTAACCTTTATTAGCATCTTATTATTCCTTTTTAACAAATTTGCGAACCAATTAAAATTATCTGTAATTGAACCTGCAGGTAATGGTAATTTTTGTAATTTTAAACACATATTTTTTTATGAACATGCAACAGAAATTTAACCAACTCAAATCCCTCATTAACCTTGCAGAAGAAGACATGCAAAAATTTACTACTAAAGGAAACAAAACCGCAGGAACGAGGCTGCGAAAATCGTTGCAGGATATAAAAGATATCTCTACAGAAATAAGAAAAGAAATTTTGGAATCTCGAAAAATGAAAGCCTAAACCAATTGATAATTGACAATTGAGAATGAGGGCATTAAATTGGGAGGAAAATAATAGATATTATTGGATGAAGAATGGAGAATTGAAAATGGAGTTTACCTAGAAGGAAAATAATATAAAATAATGGGGTTTTAATGAACAATTTTTAATTGACAATTGGGGTCTAAATTGGGAAAAAATATTTGAACTATCAATTAATCAGTATTTAATTGATACTTTTGAAAAAAGCATATTGATAATTTAAATTAAATGTGATGAAGGGAAATGTGGTGCGAGAAAAAAGTATCGTTTTTGCTATAGATATTGTTAATGGCTGAGGAATTACAAGAGAAAAAAGAATTTATTATCTCCAAACAATTATTGCGCTCCGGAGTTTCTATCGGTGCATTGGTAAGAGAAGCAGAACAAGCGGAAAGTAACAAAGATTTTATACATAAACTATCCATCTCTTTGAAAGAAGCGCATGAAACTGAATACTGGTTGGAGTTGCTTTTTAAAACAAATTATTTTACAAAGGAAAAATTCGAGGAATTGTTAAGCAAGACCGGCGAGTTGATACGTATTTTAACAAGTATAATTAAGACTTCAAAATTAAAACTTATGGTTAATTAACGATCACTATTTTAAATAAAGTCATTTTATAACATATTATAAAAATAATTAATCTTGCAAATAGTCATTGTGCAAGTTAGCATATAAATGGCAGATAAAATTGTCAATTGTCAATTCTCAATTCCCTCCCGATTTTACTTTGAAGTTCGTCACTCACTTTAAAGAGCGGCAATCTAACCTTTTCGCCACAAATGCCTATTTGTTTAAGCGCTGCTTTTACGCCAGCAGGGCTTCCTTCTTTAAATATAAGTTCAGTGAAATTAAGAAGGTCGAGATGTAATTTATTTGCAGCAATAAAATCTTGGTTTAAACTTAAACGCACCATTTCAGTAAATGGTTTAGGCAAAACATTTGCAACAACGGAAATAACACCTTTCATTCCTGTTGCAATAAATGGCAATGTAATTGGATCGTCACCACTGATCACCAAAAATTGTTTTGGAGCATCGCGGATTATTTTCATACACTGCATAAAGTTGCCGCTCGCCTCTTTTATGGCAATTACATTATTGGTATCCTTTGTTATGCGCAAAGTGGTTTCTGCTTCCATGTTAGAGCTTGTTCTGCCGGGAACGTTATATAAAATAATTGGGAGGCTGGCATTTTTATCAATTTCAATATAATGATGGTATATTCCTTCCTGTGAGGGTTTGTTATAATATGGTGATGCAATTAATATCGCTTCCATATTATTTTCAGAAGTTTTGCCTGCTGTATATTTTTTAATCGAGCGGATGATCTCCGCAGTATTATTTCCGCCGAAACCGCCAACAACCGGCACTCTTTTATTGGCTATTTTAACAGTAAAATCAAGAATCGAAAATCTTTCCTCCTCACTTAGTGTCGAACTCTCCCCTGTTGTTCCCATGCTAACCAAATATTCCACCCCACCTGAAATTACATGTTCAATTAATTTCTCCAATCCCGAAAAATCAATACTATCGTCTTCCCTAAACGGAGTAACCAAAGCAACCCCTGTTCCTATAAATTTGTTTAATATATTTTGATTGTAGTTATGCATTGTTTTTATTTTTCAATTGTAAAGGGTTTGGGGTCAGGAGTCAAGGGTCAATAGTCATTAGTTAATAGTTATTGGTCGAGGTGGTCCCGATAGCTATCGGGAGCTGTTTAATTCTCCATTCTCCATTCAATTCCCATTCCCCTTCACCATTCTCAAATACCTCTCCACTTGTTCCAGATAGTCATATACATTTTCATTATCCATGTGCATCATAAAATCGTAACAATAAGTTTTTTTATCATCAAATTTACCGATACGCAATTTTGCTTTGGAGTAGGTAGAAACATATTCAAGTGGACGAATTGTTTTCATGGAAGTATTGATCAGTACATCAAATTCACGTTCAATAAAATGTTTAATCTTCGGTGCTTTTGGAATTCCGAACCAATTCATATCTTTTTGAGTGATCCAGATAATTTCTTCTTGTTCAAATGGGGGTAATTTTTTTACATAACCGAAAAAGAATAGTTTTTTTCCATCCGCTGCATATTTATGTACTGTATTTAATAATTCACGTAAAGCAATGGGGTTGGATCCATCCACTAAAAATGCCATGGATTTTATTTGATCATATTCTATTGTTTGTCTTGCATGGGTATCTGTATAAGGTTTGGAGCGTATAAATCTCCCGAACAGACTATTTTTTATTTTTCTTATCACTATAATTTATAATTATACAGAGGGCATTTCTTTATTTACTTCCTCATACATGCCCATCGAACCTAATTTTTCTATGCGCTGATTAATTCTTTCTTCTGCCTCCAATGCACCTAATTCTTTCAAATGTTTTTTCAAATGTTTTTTCAAAAGTTTAGCCATTTCTTCGGCATCAGAATGTGCTCCGCCAACGGGTTCTTTTATAATACCATCGATGATCTTATTTTTATAATTATCTGAAGCGGTCAATTTTAATGCTTCCGCAGCAGTTTCTTTAAAATCCCAGCTTCTCCATAAAATACTGGAGCAAGATTCCGGAGAGATAACCGAATACCAGGTATTTTCCAACATAAATACTTTGTCGCCAATGCCAATTCCCAAAGCTCCACCGGAAGCTCCCTCACCAATTATTACACATATTACAGGAACTTTCAACAAGGTCATTTCATATAAATTACGAGCTATCGCTTCTGCCTGTCCCCGTTCTTCAGCCTCCAATCCGGGATATGCACCCGGTGTATCAATTAAGGTAACAATGGGTCGGTTAAATTTTTCCGCGAGTTTCATAAGTCTAAGTGCTTTTCGGTAGCCCTCAGGATTTGCCATCCCAAAATTGCGGAACTGTCGCATTTTAGTGTTTATCCCTTTTTGATGGCCAATAAACATTACTGACTGTCCGTCAAGACTTCCAAAACCTCCAATTATGGCTTTATCGTCCTTTACATTGCGATCACCATGCAGTTCTACAAAGTTTTCGCACATTTTTTCAATGTAAAAAAGGGAATAGGGTCTGTCGGGGTGGCGACTCAACTGCACCTTTTGCCAACCGGAAAGATTATTGTAGATCTCCTTTTTAAGGTTGGATATACGTTCCTCCAATTCTGCCGCAGGAGCTGTAATATCAATCTTTTGCTTTTCACCCAAGTGCTTCAGCTTCTCCAGTTCTTCATACAGCTCGGCAATGGGTTTTTCGAAGTCAAGAAATACCATGAGGCAAATTTACGAAAAATGATGATGAGGGGGAGGAGGGGTATCGGGTATCGGGACACGTGTAGCGGACAGTTAATGAGTAATGAGTGATGAGTAATGAGTAATGAGTAATGAGTGATGAGTAATGAGTGATGAGTAATGAGTGATGAGTAATGAGTAATGAGTGATGAGTGATGAGTAATGAGTAATGAGTGATGAGTGATGAGTAATGAGTGATGAGTGATGAGTGATGAGTGATGAGTGATGAGTGATGAGTGATGAGTAATGAGTGATGAGTGATGAGTGATGAGTGATGAGTAATGAGTAATGAGTGCATCCATGAAAGCGAAAGACTTAAGATTTCATCCTTAGTGAATCAAACTCATTACTCATTGTAAAAAAACCGAAAGCTAATCTCCTTCGGTTTTTTAATTGCTTTAAAATAATATTACTAATCTAAAATAACAGTAGAATTATATTCCACTTCGTTTACTGCAATTTTAATAAAATACATTCCGCTTAATTCATTTAATTGAATATTATATTCTGCCATTCCATTAATTATGGAAGTTGAATTTTGATATACTTGTGCTCCCAATAAATTATAAATTCTGATATCGGCATCTGTATTAATGGATTGGTCTGCAGAAAACAAAATATTAAATTCTCCATTCGAAGGATTTGGATAAACATTTAAAGTATTTTTTGTTTCACCAATCCTTCCACAGGAATTAATTACGGTAAGTGTAGTGGTGTTTCTCGCACATCCTTCTGCACTGGTAACCTCACAATAATAATTACCTGTTTCAAGTGGTAAATATGTATAAGAAGTTGCCGCTATAGGCAAACCTTCCAAATACCATTGATAGGTATAGGTTGCATTATAACTCGCTTTTAATTTTACAACTCCGAAACAGAGATCCAATCCGTTTGGTGCAGAAATATTTGCCAAAGGAGAGGCTAATACTGCTACAGATTGCACGGCAGACGTTGCAGAGCAGTCGCCAAGCATTACTGTTACAGAATAATATCCGGGTTTGTTTGTGTTATAATTATTGGAAGTGGCACCGGAAATTATAGTTCCGTTTTTATACCATTGATAAGAATCGTAAGAACCTTCAATGGATAAGTTAACTGCATCCGGTTTGCATAAATTAATAATACCGGAGGGAGAAATTGTAGGTGCATTGAGCACAACATCATCAATATTACCATCACAATTATTATCCACGCCATCACATATTTCAGTTGCGGCAGAATTTATAGTAACATCATTGTCATTACAATCGGTTATTGCACCAAATCCGTCACCATCATTATCCTGTTCCACAACAATATTGTCAACTGCAAAACTAGGTCGTGAACCGGCGCCGGTTTGGTCGTGATTTATCCAACGTATTTGTACTTCAGGTTGATTATTGCAGGAAGCAGGCAATACAATACTTCTGTTCTCGAGATTTTGCGGAGTGGTAACACCACTTGTTGTTTGTATTATTGTTCCACTTACATATTCAACTCCTGCCAGCGTAGTGAATGCGCCGGTATTTCCAATTCGGTATTGCAGTACCGATTCATTTATTCTGGTATTGGAACCGCCATCATAAGGATTGCGGATCACCATAATACTATAAGAAAGTGTGATATTATTGCTTCCGGAGGTATTAATAGCCATTGCAATTCCCGGGTTAGTGGAACCTGAGGATAATAACCCTATTTTGCCGTTGTAATTATGAATACCTCCTGCATTAGAGGATGCGCTGGAATTTGCCGTAAGTGTGTGATCAGCGGTTGGACCCGTTGTTACAATAGACGTTGTTGCCGCTGAACTCACCTTCCAACCTTGTAAACCTGCCGGGTAGACTGTGGAAGTATGCAAAAGGGCGGTGAAGTCCTGCGTAAATGGAATAACCTGCGGAACCGGATTCGTTTGAGCGAAACCAAAGGTTGCAAGGAATAAGATTATTGTAAATAAGGAAATGGACAATCGGGTGTTGTAATAAATTTTCATACGTATGGTTTAAGTTTGGTAGACTAAGTGTAAAAGTGCCCAGTAAAGATAATGCATTTATAATTTTGATATTAACGAATTGTTAATAAAATGCAGACCTTAGAATTGCCTATGCATTGCCTGCATAACGGAATTCGGCAGCGGTTGATACCCATATTAATTTAAAAATGTTAATCCACTTACTATCAATATTATATTAGCGAGACGCTATTGAGGCAAATTATAGTTTGACAAAACCATGAATAACTAAAATTAAAAAAGGCATGCAGAATATATCTGCATGCCTTTTAATAGTATTTAATTTATCAATTATTTATTGATAACAATTTGTTTGTTGTACTCATTGCCACCTGCAATAACTTTTACAAGGTATAATCCGGCTGTTGCATTTTGCAAATTAACAGCAGCATTCAAATTACCATTCGTAAGCGTTGTATTATTTGAATAAACAACATCGCCAATCATATTTACAATAATGATATCAGCAGTGGTTACTGTAGCAGATAAATTCATATTCACATTAAATTCACCGGATGTTGGATTTGGATAAACTTCAAAACCAGACATTTCTGTTTCAGATAAACGACAAACATTAATTACTGTTGCAATATCTGTAATGCGGTTACAATTATCACTTGATGTAATTGAACAACGGTAATCACCGGCTTCAGTAGGGAATATTCTCCATGATGTAGCGCCGTCGCCAACATATTCGACACCGTTTTTATACCATTGATAAGTATTTGTTTCAAGGTAACCCACTTTAACTATAATATTAGTACCCGGCGTTGGAGAACAAAGATTTAAACCGTTTGGATAATAAATATTTGCATTAGGATTTAATCCGATATTTAATTCGGTATAAGGAGAATAAACAGAACAACCATTTGACTGTGTAACAAGTACATTGTAATATGCAGGTTTAGTTGTTGCATAAGAAGTAGTGGTAGCACCTGTTAAAGGGTTATCATTTTTATACCACTGATAAGTACATCCAATGCAAGCAGTAGTGGTGAAAGTAACAGGATCGCCTTTACAAGTAACTGCAACACCTGTAGGAGAAATTGTAGCCGGTGCATTGGAACATACTGTTCCACTTACTGAACCATTATAATTTCTTTCCTGTCCGTTTACGTTACCTGCATTCCATCCATAAATACGAAAAATAACAGCAGTTGTGGAGCTGAAATCAGTCATATTCCAGATAAATGTAGTTCCGGCACCGCATGAACCACTTGGCACACTTAGGTCTAACCCATTGTTGATCCAGGTAATACCACCGTCGATACTATATGCATAACGCATTCTTGTAGGACCCTGAGGGTTACGTCCAAGATCGAATTGCATTTGCGTAAAGTTCATAGTGTATCCTGCACTTGGTGTTAAGGTCAATTGTATGGCAGAAAATGCTGTGGAAAATGCTGCTGTTGAGGTGCTCCAGGTATCCGTGCTGTATCCTGTTCCACAGGCGTTAATTTCAACTACCCCATTTACAGGCGTAAGGTCTGAGGCAGTAACTCCAACTGCTGTAGATCCTGGTGCTCCGGATTCGTCGTTGTTGAATGTGTAAATTGTTTGCGCTGATAAACTCTGGACAGAGATCAGACATAACAGCAAAAATGCTGCTTTAATTGTGTGCAGTTTTTTGATTAAATTTGGTTTGTTTAGGATTAGGAATTAGAAAAATAAAAGGCAAAGCTATATGTCAAGAAATGAATATGCAAAATATTTTTTGTTGCAATTTTTGTTTAAATATCAATTAAACAAAAAATATAGCGTTATATTTATATAAATAGCAAATAAACGATACATAAATTAAGTAGAATGTAAATAATAGTAAGGTTAATTTGTTTTAAGGCTTAGATTTAAACAATTTTTAATATTGCAATCTTGTAACGAGTTTGGGCGTTACAACTCTTATTTTTGCAGTTACTTTACTTACATGTCTATAAAAGTTGAGCATATTACCAAACTCTACGGAGAACAAAAAGCTGTTAACGACATTTCCTTTGATGTTGAGGCAGGGGAGATTGTTGGTTTTTTAGGCCCGAATGGTGCCGGCAAAAGCACTACTATGAAGATACTTACCTGTTTTATTCCCCAAACCGGTGGTAAAGCGAGTGTTTGCGGATTTGATACAGAAAAACAGTCGATGGATGTAAGAAAAAACATCGGATATCTGCCGGAACACAATCCTCTATATCCTGAAATGTATGTAAAAGAATACCTTGAATTCGCAGCGCGTTTGCACAATATGAAAAGTCCCCAAAAACGTATTGATGAGATGATTGCGATGACCGGATTGACCGTGGAAAGAAAAAAGAAAATAGGGCAATTGAGCAAGGGATATCGCCAGCGTGTAGGTTTAGCGCAGGCGATGTTGCACGATCCAAAAGTATTGATCATGGACGAACCAACATCCGGACTTGATCCTAATCAATTGGCAGAGATAAGAAGTCTGATTAAAAATATAGGAAAAGAAAAAACGGTAATTTTATCTACGCATATTATGCAGGAAGTGCAAGCTATCTGCAGCCGTGTTATCATCATCAACAAGGGAAAAATTGTAGCGGACGACACTGTGGAAGGGTTAAAATCGCAGCAAAAGGGATTCACCATTGTGGATGTTGAATTTAAAGAACGCATTGATACAACATTATTATCCGGGATAAGCGGCATTGAGAAAGTAACAGGCGAAAATAAATTGACCATAGAATATTCCGGCAAGGAAGATATTCGGGAGATCCTTTTCCGTTTTGCGGTGGAAAATAAATACACTTTGTTAAACCTGAACATTGAAAAACAGAGTTTGGAAGATGTGTTCCAGCAAGTTACCGGAAAATAAGATTTGTTTTACCTGTAATGGATCCCAAAAATACAATTGTAAATTATCAGTTGTCAATATTTGAAAACACATATTCTTAAATATTATCTTTTATGTATTTCAGCATTCTATTTTGCGCATCCTGTTTATGCGCAGGAATTTCCGCAATTATATTTTGAAAATATAACCACTTCCAATGGATTGAGTGACAATATGATCACTTGTATTTATGAGGACAGAAATGGATTTCTATGGATAGGCACCGCAAATGGTTTAAATAAATATGACGGACTTCTGTTTCAAACATTTTATTCCATTGAGGGAAATAAAAATTCGTTATCGGGAAATGTTATTGTCGACATTTTAGAAGACAGTGAGGGCATATTTTGGATAGCAACAAGGGATGGAGGATTAACGAGATATGATCCTTCTGCAACAAAAGATAAACAATTTCTGCAATTCAGAAACGACCCGGCAGAAACCACTTCCATCGTTTCTAATCGCGTGATAGCCGTGGAAGAATTAAATAAGGACTACATACTTTTTAGTTCTGAAAACGCTTCGGTAGGATTTATTCATAAAAATACTTTCGAAATATCTTATTCCTGTAAGGCAGATACTACCAAATCTATAATTGATCCGAAGGGGGGAATACCAAAACCGGATTCCTTTACCTGGGTTCACCATTTCAATGTACAGGGAGAGAACATGTATATTTCAAAATTATCGCCCGGCGCAGTGTATGTTTTTAATAAAAATGGGGAATTACCAAAAAAACAAAATTTCAAAACCGCACCTGCCAGCATACAGCATTTTGAGGTGGATGGCGACTCCATTTGGCTGGCAACTTGGGCAAAGGGTTTATATGTTCAACCAAATCCGTTATATGTAAAACCAGGTGTAGAAGTAACCACTCAAAAAGTGATGGAAACCGAATCGGAAGTTACTTATGTTTTATCTTTTGATGAAGATATTTTATTGGTGGGCACCCGACAATCGGGATTGTATCTTACCGATAAACACCGGTTTTCTTCCATTCAGTATAAACATAAAAGAGATGATAATTTCAGCATTGCTTCCAACAGAATAACCTGTATTTATAAAAGTAAAAATGGAATTCTATGGATAGGTACAAGTGCCGGTTTGAGTAAATACAATCCAATGCAATGGCAATTTAAAAGGTATCAGATCAGCAACGATTTTGAAAAAGATATTAATCATTTCTCCACCTTTGCATACAATCCGGAAAAGCTGGGAATTTGCACTTCAAATGGAATTTATGCTTTTTCAATCCCGGATAAACAATGTAAACTGATCACATTTCAATATCGCAACAATACATTGCGGACAACCTCTGCAAAAAAATTAAATGCGGAACAATATTATCTCAACACCGAATCAAGTACTTTTATTTACACCCCTAAAAATGAAAACATACAATTGTTTAATCCCGAATATTTTTATTCCTCGGCTACAGGAGAAAAATATAAACTTGATGCATATCTGAAAAGATACCAGACTTACGATGTTTTATTTGATACCATAGAAGACAATCCCCTTCATTTATTCAGAACCATCGGTTCAGGCATTGGTGTATATGACGTTAAAAATTCTGTGTACAGAGATTTTTACAAAGTTAATGAGCCGAATGCGCTTTCTAATAATTTTGTGCGCGTTGTTTATCGCGACTCCGAAAAAAATATTTGGGTAGGCACTTCAGAAGGATTGAACAAATGGAATAAAAGTATTGAACTCAAACATGATTTCGAAATATTCCTGCATCTTGGTAACGACAGCAATACTATCTCCAATAATTCGGTGAGTGGTATTTTTGAGGATGAATATAAACATCTCTGGATCACTACCGGCAACGGAATAAATGAATACGACGGAAATAAATTCACTTATTATTCTCCGGATAAGTCGCAAAGCTTTCCTATGTATGGATTGTATGTAGATGAAAACAAAAATTTCTGGTCGGCAGTTCGCGGAGGTTTTGAAGTATTTGATCCGCGAAACAAAAAATTCCGTTTTGTTCCTTTGCTCAACAGTGATTGGTTGCTAAAAAACCCCGTGCAATTATTTCAGATGGAGGGAGGTGACTGGTTTTATGGTGCAGGAAATTATCTGATACAATTTGATCCGGAATCTTACCGGTTTGAAACGAGTTTCCCCCAAATCTACCTGAGCGAATTTTCAATTTTTGATGATCCAATTTTTAACACGACGGCGTTTAATGACCTGACATTTAGCCATAAAGAAAATTTTATTACTATTAGATTTTCCTGTTTGCAATTATCGCAACCATCAACTGTAAAATATCAATATCATCTGGAGGGATTAAATAATGAGTGGATTGAAACCGGCAATTCGGGTGAAATCAGGTTCACCAGTTTGCCTCCGGGTAAGTATAAATTATTATTGAAAGTTACAAATCCGCAAGGCGATTGGAGTCCTGAAAATCTGCTCGTCGAATTCGTTATTAAACATCCTTATTGGCAACAATGGTGGTTTTATTTATTGTGTATTTTAAGCGGGATATCGTTAATTTATATTATTATTAAGTATCGGGAAAATCAATTTTTAAAATTACAGAATGTCCGCAATAATATTGCAAACGACCTTCACGATGATGTTGGCAGCGCGTTGAGCACGATCAATTTATACAGTGAAGTTGCAAAAATGAAATCAAACACTGAAAATGAAGATCTGAAGAACATGTTAAATAAAATTTCTGATACCAGCATCGAAATGCAGGATAATATGAATCATATCGTATGGTCGCTTCAACCCCGAAACGATAATTTTGAACAAATGACCTTACGCATGAAATCGTTTGCAATAGAAAATTTACTAATAAAAAACATAAAAACAGATTTTATTGTGGATGAAAAATTAACCGGTATTAAATTAACACCCGACAAACGACATGAATTTTTTCTTATATTTAAAGAGGCGATAAATAATATCGTAAAATATGCAAATTGTTCCGAAGTTAAAATTCATTTATACAGAAATAAAAATAAGGTCGTTATGGAGATCGCAGATAACGGAGTCGGATTTGATATGAATACAAATTATTCTGGAAACGGATTGCATAGCATGCAGGACCGTTCGCGAAAACTAAAAGGCAAATTCAAAATCATCTCCGAAATTGGCAAAGGCACTAAGATCAACTTAATATTTGAAATATAGTTTACCTGCTATATTTTGCAGGTGCTCCGAATAATTTATTCCGTAATTTTGTTTTTTAGTTTATATGGATATTCGCGTTACACTTTTTGACGACAATGCCACCCGCCGCGATGGGGTTAAATTATTGCTGGATAATTCACCAGGGTTTATTTGCGCCGGAGTGTTTGAAGATTGTTCCAATTTGGTGGAGGATATTTTGCGCAGCGAACCAAATGTTATTTTAATGGATATCGACATGCCGGGCATAAATGGCATAGATGCTGTTAAAATAATTAAAGACCAATTTCCTGAATTACCGGTAATGATGCAAACCGTTTTCGATCACGACGAAAAGGTTTTTCAAAGCATATTAGCCGGCGCAACAGGATATTTACTTAAAAAAACAGCTCCTATAAAATTACTGGAAGCAATAAAAGAAATTTATGAGGGCGGCGCTCCAATGACACCCGAAATTGCTCTCAAAGTGCTTTCTTTTTTTAAAGTAAAAGAAGAAAAAAAAATATCAACGGAAAATTTACTCTCCGTAAAAGAAAAAGAAATTCTTACACATTTGGTTGATGGGCTTAGTTATAAAATGGTAGCCGATAAACAAAAGATCAGCTACCACACCGTAAATTTTCATATCCGAAATATCTACAAAAAACTGCACGTAAACAGCGTCAGCGAAGCCGTTGCAAAAGCCCTGAAAGAAAGAATTGTTTAATTGATAATTGACAATTAACCAAGACGGCCAGTCACATTTAATGCAGTCGCTGATGTTTTTAATCTTAGAAATTAATTTCCTCTCTAACTAAACCGACATTGTTAATTATCAATTGTCAATTTTTTTCGGCTGTTCCATTCTCCATTGTTTTTAAATTCCATCAGACCTCACAGGTTAAAAAAAACCTGGTAGGTCTAATTGTCAATTGTCAATTCCCCCCCCCCTACTAATATTCGCTGTTGTGCTCCCCATTCTATAAACCTAGCTTCGTGTTTACTTTTTTTCAATCACAAAAAATCAACTTTATGAACCTTAACAAAGTACTCTTAAGCCTTGCAATTATACTCTGCATGGCAACACAAACCTGGGCCGACACGGAACCAGACAACGACGCCTACACAGGTGCTGAAACCCTCACGGTTGGAACCGATGTAACAGGATCTACCGGAAACACTGTCGACGACCCTGCGGATTATTATCAATTCACAACAGGGGTTGATGGGAACATTACGGCAACAATGGTTTTAACGGGAGCCGGATATGCCTATCTCATAATTTATGATAGCAACGGAACTACCGAATTAGGCACTGTTTTGAATTTAGCACCGGGAACTTTTTCTGTTACAGTAAATGGAAGGGCAGGTGGAACTTATTATGTTGCAATTAAAGCATATAGCGCTGCCTCACTATCCGATTATACTGTTTCAGTAGCTATTGCCTCTCCGCCCCAGGCAAATGATATTGAAAACAATGATACGCCCGGAACAGCACTCTTGATGGCTGAAAATAGCAGCAAAACGGGACATATCGGCTATGTCTATAATGGAGGCGCAGACGATATGAGCGATTATTATCAGTTTACTACTACAAACGATGGCAATGTAAATATTGCATTCACAAGTTCTGAAGTTGGCCATTATAATTCAATATATCTGTATGACAATGACGGAACAACATTACTTACATCAGTATCGGGTTATGGAGGAGCGTCTGTTACAGAAAATGGACTCGCAGCCGGAACCTATTATGTTAGAATGTATTATTACTCAACCTCTCAATATAGCGGATACACCCTAACTAACACAGTAATTACTGATGGTATTGTAAATGATGCTGAACCAAATGGCACGGTTGCCGAGGCATTAACCATGGTGGAAAATAGTTCAGTTACCGGTCATATTGGTTATAGAAATAACGGTGGCGTTTATGATCTAAGTGATTATTATCAATTTACAACCACAAACGATGGAAATATAAATCTATCGTTTTTAAGTTCTGAAGCAGGACATTATAATACCATTTATTTATACGATAATAATGGAACAACATTACTTGCATCAGCATCCGGATATGGCAGTGCATCACTTACCGAGTCAGGATTGGCGGCCGGAACCTATTATGCCAGAATGTATTATTACGGCACCCCAAATTATAGCGGATATACATTAACAAATGCAGTAATAATAGATGGCATTGTAAATGATATAGAACCAAACGGAACATATCTTACCGCTCTTTCTATGTCGGAAAATGGTTCCGTTAACGGACACATCGGTTATAGAATTAATGGAGGAGATTATGATTATTCTGATTATTATCAATTCACAACAACAAATGATGGAAATATAACAATTGCATTTACAAGCACTGAACCATCGCATTACAATACTATTAATTTATATGATATTGACGGCACAACACAATTAGCTACAGCTTCTGGATATGGAGGCGCTTCTTTTACAGCAAACGGGTTGGCTGCAGGCACTTACTATGCATTAATGTATTATTATGGTGCAACACATTTTAGCGGATATACCTTAACTAATACCGTAACTACAAACGGAATAGTAAATGATTTAGAACCAAATGATACGCCGGCACAAGCTTTGCCAATGTCAGAAAACGGATCAGTAAATGGTCATATCGGACATCGAATAAATGGTGGTACTTATGATCAAAGTGATTACTATGCATTTACAACAACAAATGATGGAAATATTACAATTTCATTTTCAAGCACAGAAATTGGTCATTATAATTCTCTATATTTATACGACAATGACGGCACATCTTTATTGGGTTCTTCCTCAGGTTACGGATCAGCAAGTTTCACTTCAAACGGATTAGCTGCAGGTACCTATTATGCAAGAATGTATTATTATGGTGCATCACATTACAGCGGGTATACACTGACAAATTCAGTTAATATGGCTGATTACACCGTGGATGCAGAACCAAACAACGACGCTGTAAATGCATTGGATATGTTAACTAATTCTACCATGGAAGGACATATTGGTTATCGGAACAATGGAGGTACTTATGACGAATCTGATTATTTTACCTTCACAACACACAGTGCCGGTGATTTAACTGCAACACTTGCAAATCCAAACGGTCAATATAATACCGTTCAAATATTAAACAGCGCCGAAACTGTTATCGCATCAGGTTCTAATTATGGTGGAACAACAGTTAGTGAATTAGACGCACCTGCCGGCGTTTATTATATTAGAGTGCATTATTACAGTTCCACGTATTACACAGGTTATACCATAACAAATACTTTCTGCCCTGATGCAATTACAATTGTTGCAGAAGGCGAAACAACTTTTTGTGATGGAGAATCTGTTGTGCTGAGCACCGCTGATCATCATTTAAATTATTTATGGAGTGATGGTTCTGTTACCGAAACAAATGCAGTAACATTAACTGGTGACTATTCTTTAACAATAGATAATGGAGCAGGATGCGTAAGAACATCAAACACAATTAATATCGAATCAACTCCTTTACCTGTTGCGATTATTGAAGCAGATGGTCCAACTGAATTTTGTGATGGAGAATCTGTAACTTTAAGTGTTCCTATTATTGCGGATGGTTATTTATGGAGCAATGGAGCAACAACTGCAACTATTACCGTTTCTACAACTGGTGATTATTCTGTTGAACTCACAAAAAATGATTGCTCTGCTATTTCCGATCCGATACACATTGAAGTAAATCCAAATCCAACAGCAACTATAACTCCTGATGGATCAACAACATTCTGTGAGGGTGGCGACGTTACATTAACCGCAACTGCCGCATCAGATTATTTATGGAGCAATGGAGAAACTACTTCTTCTATATTAGTTGATGCAAGCGGTAGTTTTTCTGTAACAATTACGGATGCAAATGGATGTATGAACCTATCAGGTTCTACAACTGTTACTGAAAATTCAAATCCTGTTGCAACTATTTCTGCCGACGGACCTGTTGATTTTTGTGCAGGTGGTGATGTTACCTTAACTGCAACTGCTGCTTCCGCTTATTTATGGAGCAATGGCGAAACAACCGGTTCAATTTTGGTGGATGCAAGTGGAAGTTATTCTGTTACAATTACTGACGCAAACGGATGCGAAGGAACATCAGCATCAACAAGTGTTACAGTTAATGCAAATCCAAGTGCAGATATTTCTGCTGATGGCTCAACAACAATTTGTGAAGGCGAATCTGTAAATTTAACTGCAACCGGCGGAACAAGTTATATATGGAGTACTGGCGAAACAACTACTTCTATAAATGTAACTTCTTCAGATAATTATTCAGTTACTGCATTTAATTTAGATGGATGTAGCGATGTTTCTGATATTGTTACCGTTACTGTAAATGTTTGCGGATCAGTAACTATTTCTGCTGATGGTCCTGTTGAATTTTGTGAAGGTGGATCTGTTACTTTAACTTCTTCTGAAGCAACCGGAAATATTTGGAACACCGGTGAAACTACACAATCGATTGTTGTAACAGTTGGTGGAGATTATTATGCCGACAATGGTTTAAATACCTCCAATATAATTTCTGTTACTGTAAATGCAAATCCAAGTGCAGGCATTTCTGCTGATGGCCCAACCACAATTTGTGAAGGCGAATCAGTAAATTTAATAGCAGTTGGAGGAACAAGTTATTTGTGGAGTAATGGTGAAACAACTACTTCGATAAATGTAACTTCTTCAGATGATTATTCTGTTACTGCATTTAATTTAGAAGGATGCAGCGATGTTTCTGAAATTATTACCGTTACAGTAAATGTGTGCGGTTCTGTAACAATATCTGCAGACGGTCCTGTTGAATTTTGTGAAGGTGGATCTGTTACTTTAACTTCTACTGAAGCAGAAGGAAATGTTTGGAACACGGGTGAAACTACACAATCGATAGTAGTTACGGAGAGCGGAGATTATTATGCCGTAAACGGATTAAATACTTCCAACATTATTTCTGTAACAGTTAATACAAATCCAACTGCAAGTATAACACCTGATGGTGCAACAACATTCTGCGAAGGTGGTGATGTTGTTTTATCTGCAACTGCGGCATCAGAATATTTATGGAGTAATGGAGAAACTACCTCCTCTATTTTAGTGGATGCAAGCGGAAGTTATTCTGTAACTATTACAGACGCGAACGGTTGTATGGGTATGTCAACTTCAACTGATGTTGCCGAAAATTTAAATCCAACCCCAACAATTATTGCTGACGGAGCTACTGCTTTCTGTGGTGGCTCAGTTGGATTAAGTGTAGTTGGAACTTACGACGATTATTTATGGACAACCGGCGAAACAGGAACTTCAATAATAGTTTCAACAACCGGTTTATTTTCTGTAACAGTTTCTGAAAATGGATGTTCAGGCACTTCTAATGAAATTGCAACAACTTCTGATACAGCGCCAACGGTAAGCATATCTTCTGACGGAACATTAATTTGTTTTGAAGCGAATACCATGCTAACAGCAACAACAGACGCTGCTTCCATACAATGGCAATTAAATGGAGTTGATATTCCGGGTGCAACAAATCCTACTTATTCTGCAACTCTAAATGGTAAATATCGCGCAGTAGCAACCAGTGGAGTTTGCAGTTCAACATCTGGGGAGATCAAATTAAAGTATGCTGAAAGAATTGCGATCACTCCATCGGGAACGGTAAATTTATGTGGACCGGATCTTATGATGAGTGTTCCTGTAACTCCCGGAGCAACCTATGAGTGGTATAGAAACAATACCCTAATAGCAGGTGCAACATCAAATACTTACACTACAACAATAGTTGGAAAGTATTATGCATTTGTTATCACAACAGGCTGTACAAGGGCATCAAAATTATTGAGAGTAGAGGATGATTGCCGTATTGGAATTGAAGAGGAAGCTATTTTAGCGGTTACTCCTAATCCGGCAGCCGAAATGTTTACAGTGCATTACAATGTTACAACTGGTGGAAATACTACCTTGTTGATTACGGACATTTCCGGTAAAATTGTTGTGAATCAAGTAAAACAACTTTCAATAGGCAACTATACTGAACAATTTGAAACTACATTGTTCACCTCCGGAATGTATATTATAACCCTTATACAACAGGACGGACAGCCTTTACAACAAAAATTAGTGATTGAAAAGTAAAAGTTCATCAAATCAGTAACCAGAAACCCTCTCCCCAAAGGAGAGGGTTTTTTTTAACCAACTCTTGCAAGTGATTTTCTCCTTACTATGACAGAATTATAACATCCAATACACCTTTTACGTTAGTAACCTAAGATACAGAATACTTAAATTTGCATCCTTATAAATAACTAAGATTAAAGTGCTGGCTATTTTCAGAAAAGAACTCAACGTATTTTTCAGTTCCCTAATAGGTTACATTGCCATAACCATATTTTTGGTGGCCAATGGATTATTTGCCTGGGTTTTTCCGGAAACAAATATTCTTGACGACGGATATGCCACTTTGGATTCTTTTTTCAGTTTTGCTCCCTGGATATTCATGTTTCTGATACCTGCTATTACAATGCGGTCGTTTGCAGAAGAAAAAAATAGCGGCACTATCGAATTCATAACTACCAAACCGATATCGGATACACAGATTATATTGGGCAAATATTTTGCTGCTCTTGTTTTGGTTATTTTTTCTGTTTTGCCTACCATCCTGTATTATTTTACAATAAGTGCCCTTGCATCGCCGGCAGGAAATGTTGACACAGGCGGAATTATTGGTTCTTATATCGGACTGGTATTTTTAGGTGCCACCTTTGTCGCAATTTCCATTTTTACCTCCGGCATTACAAATAATCAGATAGTAGCTTTTATTGCAGGAATGTTTGCCTGTTTCTTTTTTTATCTGGCATTTGATTCCTTATCTCTTATTCCCGCATTTGTAGGAACAGCAGATACCTATTTTAACGCGATTAGTATTAACCAACATTATCAAAATATTAGCAAAGGATATATAGACTTTAGAGATGTATTATATTTTACGAGTATGGTAACATTATTTTTATTAATGACAAAAACAACTTTGGGGAGCAGGAAGTGGTGAGGGGGGGGTGAGCGGTGAGGGGCAGTGGTGAGATTTACTTTTTGGTAGCCGTAAGTTTTTATTCCGGGAAAGTGGTAAACGGGGAGTTTGATCCGAGTAGAATATACTCTCACGATTCACGATTCACGGAATGCCTTAAATTGAAAATTAAAACGTGATCAATAAGCAATATAAAAAAAACAGACGGCGATCGATCCTGGGATTGATATTATTAATTTTTATAATAATATTGGTCAATTTTTTAGCTTCGGGATTATTTTTTCGGTTTGATCTAACAGAAGAAAAAAGATTTTCTGTAAGCGAACCAACTAAGGTATTATTGGAAAAACAGGAAGACATTATTTTTGTACGCGTTTATCTGGCAGGCGATCTAACGCCGAATTTACAACGCCTGCAGCAAGCAACTACTGAACTGCTCGATCAGTTTAAAAATTATGGGGGAGATAATATTCAGTATGATATTTTTGACCCCTTCTCTATTCCGGATGAAAATAACCAGGCAGATTTTATAATTGATCTGGAGGATAACGGAGTATTTTCCGTGCAATTTTTTGAAAGTGCAACCGACGAAACTTCCGTAAAATATTTATTTCCTTTTGTATCGCTTCACTATAAAGATCTGCAAATGTCGTTTCCGCTTGTCGACCGCGGAACCATGCCTTTGCCCTTAACACCCGACAGCGACCCTTCCGTTTCCATTTCATTACTGGAATATAATTTTACAAAAGCAATTCGCGAATTAACAGAAAAGGAAAAACCTTATGTCGCATTTATTTCCGGACATGGGGAACTCGACAGGCTGGAATTAAATGATATTGCCGCATCGTTAAATGAATTGTACAATGTAACACAAATAGATCTTGAAGATGACAGCACCTTCGAAATTCCTAAAGAAATAAAAGCGATTATAGTTGCAAAACCTTTAGTTGGGTTTTCACAGAAGGGGAAATTTATTATCGACCAATACATCATGCAGGGAGGAAATGTATTGTGGTTTATAGATCCTGTAATTGCAGAGTACGATAGTTTGTATACAGGACAGGGACAGTTTATGGCAATAGAACGGGAACTCAATTTAACCGATCAGTTTATACAGTACGGCGCGCGAATCAATTCCAATATCATTCAGGATAAACAGAGCACGCATATTAAAGCACCAATAGCAAATTCCGAAAATTTTGTGCAGCGACCCTGGCCCTATAATCCGGTTTTAAATAATTATAATAACAAACACCCTGTAAGCAAGAATGTAGATGCTGTGGAAGGAAAATTTGTGAGTACAATAGACACGCTCGCAGTTCCGGGAATTACAAAAACAATTTTATTATCCACTTCCACTTTAAGCCGCTACTTAAATGTTCCTGCGCGAATAAATTTTAATATCGTAAATGAAAAACTAGCGCCAACCGATGAACAATACAACAAACCGAATTTGGCTGTGGCAGTTTTATTGGAGGGAGAATTCAAATCCGCATTTTCATCCCTCAAACCAACTGCAAATCAGTTGCATAATAATGGATATGGTTATCAGGACAAAAAATTTATTGAAAAAGGAAAACCATCTAAACAAATATTGATTAGCGATGGTGATCTCATAAAAAATTATGTGAATAAAGAAGGGAAACCCGATATTTTGGGAATTAATTATATAGAACAATATGTTTATGGCAATAAAAATTTTGCCATGAATTGTGTGGAATATCTCTGCGATAAAAATGGTTTAATAGAAACAAGAGCTAAAGAAATAAAATTACGTCCTTTGGATGAACAAAAATCAGGAGAAAACCGAATTCAATGGCAATTATTGAACATGATAGCACCACTTATTTTATTATATCTTTTCAGCGGAATATATTTTTTCATCCGCAATCGTAAATATGCATCTTAATGAAACGTAACTGGTTATATTTTATATTGTTTTTGGTATTGGCGGTGGTTGCATATTTCACCATCATCAGAAAAAATCTTGGCTCCTATTCAAAAAAGGATACTGCGTTTGCCGTGGAAGACACAACTCAAATCAGTAAAATAGTTTTATCCAACCTGAAAGGAGAAACAATTCAACTTCAACAAAAAAATAATATTTGGGTATTAAACGAAAAATATACCCCTCGGCCTGACGCAATTTCCAATTTAATGCGTACGCTAAATCAATTGGAAGTAAAAGTGCCGGTTGCAAAATCGATGCACAATAATGTTGTTAAAGGTATAGCCGGAAAAAGAACAAAGGTAGAAATATTTAATAAAAAGGGAGAAAAAACAAAGGGATTTTATATTGGGGAATATAGCGATGCACTTAACGGAAATTTCCTGTTGATGGAGGGATCAGAACATACCTTTGTTGTAAATATCCCGGGATTTTCAGGAAGTATTTCCACTGTATTTTTTACCGATGAAACGGATTGGAAAAGCGAAAATATTTTTGCCTATAATCCGGAAGATATAATCCAACTGGATATTACTTATCCAACATTAAAAGATTCCTCTTTTTCCATAATAAAAAAGGAAGACGGAAAATATGATGTTGCTTCCATCAAAAAACATACTACCTCCGCAAATCCGGAAATAATTTCCTTTTATCTCAAACAATTTAAACTGTTGAACGCCGAATATTTTATAAACGAGCCGGAGAAAAAAGATTCCATACTTACTACTGTACCGGCATGTGTAATAATGGTTACCGATAAAAATAAGATAACCACAGCATTAAAAATATATTATCGCCCCATCACTTATCGCACCAAAACCCAATACACCAGCGACGATAAACCTCTGCAATTTGATCTCGATAAATACTACGGCATATTTAACAATGATAATGATCTTGCAATAATCCAAAATTTTGTTTTTGGCAAATTATTAGTAGGTCCCGATTATTTTTACAGGCAACGTCCTGCAGGAGTGAATACTTTGAATGAGGTGTTGATAAAAAAATAAATCAACAATTTTTTAATTTTCCTTTACTACCTTCCTTATAATGCTCCCGGCATCCGAAGTTAATTTAATAAAATAAATTCCTGCTGATAAATTTTTCATATCTATTGAAAACGAATTACCATTTAAAACCTCCATGTTCTGTGTATAAATAATCTCTCCTAAATTATTTATTAACTGATAAGAATGAATGGTATTTTGCGAACCATTATTTATCACAAGCACATCAGTCACCGGATTTGGATAAATACTTACTTCCTCAATTTCTTCTTCCATCACACCCAACGGATTTTCATAATCTATCCACACTTTAAACAAACGATTGCTTGCAGAGCTCGGCGTAAAATTCGGAATCAAAGCATCTATCCCCCCAAAAATATAACCCGCTAAGGTTTCACCATAAATTTTATGTAATTGAATAACCTCATTGGAATAATGCGGTACATCGTCATTCAAAACAAAAACAGCATTTGAACCGAGTAATGCGTCAAATTTAATGGGTTCTAGAATTTGTTCAGTGGAGCCATCAGCATATTTTATAATGGTAGAAATATCATTAATAAAAGGGACATTCAAATCCTCTTTAATGGTATCACTCACTTCATTGTGATAAAACTGACTGATGCCGCCAAAAAATGTTGCGTAATAATTCTGACTTACCGAATCGTATACCGGCATAACAGGACAGGTATACGCATTTAATTTTTGTTTAAATTTTTCATCCATAGTATATCCTGTTTCATTTACATAAACAGGATTAAACCACACCCAATCTGCTTCATACTGAAACACGCCTGCAAAAGCTGCAAGTCCGAATTGTTCACCCGGATAAACAATTGGTTCAAAATTAAGATCGCGACGGTGAAAAACTGCGGTATCTTTTATTTGTTCTATATCCGAAATGGTAATATTAATTCCATCATCCTCCAAAATAAATTTTCGCAACTCATTTGTATAAGTTTGCGTAAATGCATCGGATGCAGGTTTGGTATATTCACCTGTAAAAACATGTCCTCCAAATAAATATATTTTTTCATCATTCGGCAACACTTCTATTTCACCACCTGTTACACAAAAAAAAGTATCTGTTAATTGTCGGAACGAAGAATTTATTTCTGTGTCATTAACCAATGCTTCTGAAAGTAGTTCGAGATCCACTGCAAGCAAATTAGGGAAGGTGATAAAAATATCACTCAAAGTATCTTTTCCATATCCACCCATGATATATAAATATTTATCTCGCTGAAAATATTGTGCATTTGTGGACCGCAATTGATCACGCATAACATCCGGCAAAGTATTGGTAAACGAACTCCACATCTCTCCTGTAACCGGATCAACCATGCGGATCTTATTATTCGCCTCTATCACCGGAAAGGGGTCGGGTGGTAAAAATCCGTGCAATCCGCCTGTTCTCCCGTTCATAATCAACCATCTTCCCTCCCATTCTCCCAGTGCAAAAGAATGCAGGCCCGGCCAGTCCGGCCAGGTTACTTCTTCTAAAGTAACGGAAAAAGGTTTCTCTCCCGTTTGCGCACTTAAGCGTGTAAATACGGATAAACAGGCAATTCCAACCACAACAAAACACTTCAGTGCTAACATGTCCCAAATATAAATTGAAATCCATCAAATGTTGAAAACAGTTTTACTTCGAATGTTTACCTTTGCTGTAATCGAAAAAATTTGCACATGAAGTTTATAGTAAGTACAACCGCATTATTACGCAATCTCCAAACGGTAAATGGCGTTGTGAGCCCGAATACAGTGTTGCCAATTCTGGAGGACTTTTTATTTTTAGTGGAGAAAAACAAACTCACTATTTCCGGAACCGACCTTGAGACCTCTATTACTACCTGGATGGAAATAGAATCAAAATCGGAAGGAAAAGTAGCCATTCCGGCAAAAATTCTGGTTGAATATTTAAAAACACTTCCTGAACAACCGCTCACATTTTCCATAGAGGAAGAAAGTTCTCAGGTAGAAATTACCACCGACCGAGGTAAATATAAACTCAATGGCGAAAATGGTGACGACTTCCCGCGCGTTTCCAGCGATGATAAATTATCCGATATAAATCTGCCTTCCGGAGTTTTACAGAAGGTGATCAATAAAACAGTTTTCGCAACCGGCAACGACGAATTGCGTCCCCCAATGACCGGTGTTTTATTTCAATTGAATAAAGACGGAATTAATTTCGTTGCAACTGATGCACACAAATTGGTGCGTTACAGCAGAACGGATGCGAAAACGGATAATCCTGCATCGCTTATCCTGCCTAAAAAAGCATTAAACTTACTAAAGGCAAATTTACCCGGAGAGCAAACACAGGTAACTATTTCTTACAATAGTTCCTTTGCATTTTTCTCTTACAACAATGTGAAATTAATTTGTCGTTTGATAGAAGGAAGGTATCCAGATTACAACGCAGTAATTCCCACAGAAAATCCAAACAGACTTACAATAAATCGCGCCGATTTTTTAAATACTTTGCGCCGTGTAATCATTTTCTCCAATAAAACAACGCATCAGGTAATCTTAAAAATTAAAGGCAACGAACTGATGATAAATGCACAGGATCTCGATTTCTCCAATGAGGCAAACGAACGACTTGACTGCACTTACGAAGGTGATAATATGGAAATTGGATTTAATGCGAAGTTCTTATTGGAAATGCTCAACGCAATGGACAATGAGGAAGTGCGCATGGAACTATCCACTCCAAACCGCGCCGGATTATTATTGCCAACAGAGAGTGATGAAGCAGAGGATTTGTTGATGTTGGTGATGCCGGTGATGATGAATGTTTGAGCAATTGACAATTGAAAATTGATAATTGAAAATTAATAACAATCCTGACTTTAGTCGGGATTTTTTTTTGAGATTGTAGGTTTGGAATTCAATACCAGCTTTAGTTTGGGAGGATATTTACAATTTACTCAATGTATTGCGTAAATTTACGCATTGTGGTGAGTAAATTGTATATTTGCTTTATGTTTCATAGGAAAGAGCTTACATTACTCAAAAAACGGGTTGCTGAACCAAGGAGGTTTATTCAGGTGGTTTTGGGTCCGAGGCAAGTTGGTAAAACAACTTTGATCAAACAATTATTAGAAAAATTACCCTTCCCAAATCATTATGCAACAGCCGATGCAATTGGAGAAAACAACTTTGAATGGATAAACCAACAGTGGCAACTCACCCGAAATAAATTAATGGTTTCAGACCAACTCGAAGCCGTATTGGTTATTGATGAGATTCAAAAAATCAGTAATTGGAGTGAAATAGTAAAAAGATTATGGGACGAAGACACCTTTTCAGGAAATCAAATTAAGATTATTTTATTGGGATCCTCTAAGTTGATTTTGCAAAAAGGATTGAGTGAGTCATTAGCGGGAAGATTTGAGGTAATTTTTCTTTCCCATTGGAACTTCCTTGAAATGAAGACAGCATTCGGATTATCAGTAGATGAATTTATTTGGTTTGGGGGATACCCAGGGGCGGTAAGTTTATTAAATGACGAGAACAGATGGAAAGAATACATAAAAAATGCTTTGATTGAAACAACAATTTCAAAAGATATTTTAATGTTAACCCGGATTGATAAACCAACATTATTAAAAAATTTATTTGATATTGGAATTACTTATTCAGGGCAAATTGTATCCTTTACTAAAATACTTGGTCAACTTGCAGATGCAGGAAATACAACCACACTGTCGAACTATCTTAATCTGCTCGATTTAGCAGGATTACTTTCAGGTTTAGAAAAATATTCCCCTACCATGATAAGGCAGAAGAGTTCTAGTCCCAAATTCATGGTTCAAAATACTGCATTCATTTCGGCAACCTCAAATAAAACATTTAAGGAAGTCAAATCAGACCCTGTTTATTGGGGAAGAATATTCGAAAGTGTTTGCGGGGCTTTTCTTATTAACGAATGTAGAAAATATAATTATCAATTATTTTATTGGAGGGATAGAAATGACGAAGTAGATTTTATTATTCAACATGGTGAAAAAATTATTGCTATTGAAATTAAAAGCGGCTTTAAAATAACATATAAAGGGATGTCCGTTTTTATTAAAAGATTTCATCCTTCAAAATCCTTACTGGTTGGTATTACGGGTGTTGATATAGAAGATTTTTTGTCTATGGATATTCGTTTGCTTTTTAATTAACACATTTTTAACCGTGTGATAAAAATAGGAAAAAAAAATCCCGGCAAATACCGGGATTTTAATTTTTTACAGCCAGTGCTCCATCGGAGCGTTGTTTTTACTGTAGCTCAGAATTTTATCTACCACTTTTTGGGAAGGACTTACTTGCACTTTGTTAAGCTCTGCTTTTGCTTCTACAAGGGTTTCATAAAGTTCCTTCAATTCCCAATCACTTTGGAGCGCCTCCTCAATCAGGTCGGTTTCCTCGGCGGTTGTTTCTTGATAGATGTAACGAATGAGATTGTCTTGAGTAATGTTTTTAGTCATGCAAAACAGTTTTAGGTTAAATAATGAAACTAAAACGCCACACTAAAAACGATTATTGTTTCAGATGGAAATATTTTTTTCTTCCATCAGTTTTCTCAGATTTATTAAGGCATATCGCATTCTGCCCAGCGCAGTATTAATATTTACACCGGTGAGTTCTGCAATTTCGCGGAAATTCATATCCATATAATGTCTCAATATCACCACTTCCCTTTGTTCATCCGGCAAATGTTCCAATATCTTGCGAATTTTGGCTGAAAATTCGTTTTCAATAATCTTGCCTTCTGCTCCCGGTTCTGAGAATTTCAAAACGGAGAAAATGTCAAAACCTTCGCGGTTAATCACTTTTGGCAGGCGTTTTTCACGTCGGTAATGATCTATACAAAGATTGTAAGCAACCCGGCTTAACCAGGGCAAAAACTTACTTTGCTCCTGATACTTGCCGCTTCGCAGCTTGTCGATCACTTTGATGAATGTTTCCTGTAAAAGGTCCTCTGCAGTGTATGTGTCACGCACAAATAGAAAAATATACGTGTAAATCCTATCTTTGTGACGATCGAGGAGCTCGCCTAAGGCAGATTCATTACCAGCCAAGTACTGCTGTACAAGCTGATCATCAGGAAAAGTTTTGGCCTGCATCATAATAAGGTTGTGCTTTAAAAATGAACTAAAATTTGTATAACTGTTTTAGTGTAGACTTAACCTTATAGGCAGTAGTTTTGAAGTTTTGTTATTGCAAATATACTCTTGTTTTGAAATAAACAAACAAGATGGACAAACTTTACGTCATTTTTTTACAAAAGTTTCAATAAAACACCTTTGAAAGAGAAAAATAATCATAAATACGACCATTCAGACGCAATATTTATAAAAGGTGCCCGGGAGCACAACCTGAAAAATGTGGATGTTACCATCCCTAGAAACCAATTAGTGGTGGTTACCGGAGTGAGCGGATCGGGTAAATCGAGCCTTACTATTGATACTTTATACGCAGAAGGACAGCGCAGGTATGTAGAAAGTTTGTCTTCTTATGCCCGTCAATTCCTTACAAGACTGGACAAACCGGATGTAGACTATATCCGCGGCATCTCTCCTGCAATAGCATTGGATCAAAAAGTTACTACCCGAACCACACGTTCTACGGTTGGGTCTCTTACGGAGATCTATGATTATATGCGTTTGCTTTTTGCAAGGGTTGGTACTACTTACAGCCCAATTTCCGGTCGGGCGGTAAAAAAGGATGAAGTGAGCGATGTGGTTGATCATGTTGAGCAGCTACCTCATGGTTCCAAAGTTTATCTGATTGTGGAGCTCAATGCCGATAAAAGCAAAAAACCGGAGGAGGTTGCGCGAATTTATCAGCAAAAAGGATTTTCAAGATTTTATATAGAGGAAACTATTGTAAAAATTGATGATGTTGCAGAGGATCCCAAATTGGTGAAAAAAAATGTCCTTATTTATTTGCTCATCGACAGGATAATAATTAAATCGGAAGATGAATATGCAGGTGATCATGCATTAAAAGAAGAAGCTCGTCAGCGCATAGCAGATTCTGTTGATCTTGCATTTTATGAGGGACAAGGGTCCTGTATAATTAAAGTGGAAGGAATTTCGGAACGATTATTCTCCAATCGTTTTGAAGCAGACGGAATTATTTTTGAAGAACCGAATCCACATTTTTTTAATCAAAATAATCCTTATGGCGCCTGTAAACGCTGTGAAGGATTCGGAACAATTATAGGTGTTGATCACGAACTTGTTTTCCCCGATAAAAATCTTTCTGTTTTTCAGGGCGCCGTTGCTTGTTGGAAGGGAGAAAAAATGAAATTATGGTTAGAAGAATTAATTAAAACGGCAGGAAAATTTGATTTCCCTATTCATAAACCAATTTATAATTTATCGAAGGAACAATATGATCTTATATGGACAGGTAACCAATGGTTCGAAGGATTAAATAAATTCTTCAAGATGCTGGAGGAAAACGCATATAAAATTCAATATCGCGTTATGTTAGCCAGATACAGAGGAAAAACTCTTTGTCCTGAATGTTTGGGTTCTCGCATTCGAGGTGATGCCAATTATGTAAAAATAAATGAGAAGTCGATTTCTAATCTCATTGATATGCCAATTGAAGATCTTGCAATATTTATTCAGGATATTAAATTAACTGTTTTTGAAGAAAAAGTTGCTTACCGTATTTTATTGGAAGTGAAAAATCGTCTGCAATATATGCTTGATCTCGGTTTAGGATATTTAACCCTGAACAGAAAGAGTAATACTTTGAGCGGTGGAGAAACTCAGCGAATTAATTTAACACGCACCTTAGGAAGTAATTTAACTTCATCGCTTTATATTTTAGATGAACCCAGCGTGGGATTGCATCCACGCGACACCGAACGTTTGGTAAAAGTATTAAAGAATTTACGCGACCTCGGAAATACCGTGGTTGTAGTAGAACATGAAGAAGAGGTTATTAAAAATGCAGATCATATTATTGATATCGGTCCCGAAGCAGGAATTCATGGTGGAGAAATTACCAGCATTGGAAATTATGAAACCATTTTACACGATAAAAATAGTTTAACAGGGAATTATTTATCCAATAAAAAACAAATTCCTTTACCAAAACATCGGCGTAAATCCTCCAACAAAATTGTGATTCGCAAAGCGCGTATGCATAATTTAAAAGAAATTGATGTACATATTCCGTTGTACAGTCTCGTTGCAGTTTCAGGTGTGAGTGGATCCGGAAAAACAACGCTGATAAAACATATCCTGTATCCCGAACTGATGAAGATGCTGGATGATACCAGCGATACAGCCTTTATTTCGAAGGCTATTGAAGGTGATGTAAAAAAAATAACACAAGTGGAAATGGTGGACCAGGATCCAATCGGGAAATCATCTCGATCAAATCCTGTAACTTATGTAAAAGCATATGATGAAATTCGCGAATTATATGCAAGGCAGCCACTTTCTAAAATTCGCGGATACAAAGCAGGGTTTTTTAGTTTTAATGTGGATGGAGGAAGATGTGAAACCTGCAAGGGAGAAGGGGAAATAATTGTAGAAATGCAATTTCTTGCAGATGTACATTTAACCTGTGATGAATGCAATGGGAAAAGATTTAAGGAAGAGATTCTGGAGGTTTTATACAACGGTAAAAACATTTCCGAATTATTGCAATTAAGTGTGGAAGAAGCTTTAGAATTTTTAAAAGCGGAAAAAGAAACCGTAAATAAATTACAACCTTTATTTGATGTTGGTTTAGGATATGTTAAGCTAGGTCAAAGCAGCAGTACATTATCCGGTGGCGAAGCACAACGCGTTAAACTTGCAAGTTTTCTGGGAAAAGGAAAAGGCCGGGAACACGTATTATTTATTTTTGACGAACCCACTACAGGTTTACATTTTCACGATATCAATAAATTATTGGATGCCTTTCACGCACTCATCGGTTGCGGCCATAGCATAATTGTAATTGAACACAATTTAGAGATCATTAAATGTTGCGATTATATTATCGACCTCGGCCCTGAAGGAGGAGAAAAAGGTGGTTATCTTGTGTATGAAGGTGCCCCGGAAGGAATATTAAAGGTGAAGGAAAGTTATACCGGCAACTATTTAAAAGCAAAAATGTAATAGCGGAAACACAATGTCGTTTTAATTGGTTGTATTTTTATAGTGTTATGTTACTGCAACAAACTACTTCAAATGACCCTTGGTTAAAATTTAACGAGTGGGGTGACTTAATTGAGCAACGTTGGCCTATTTTCTTAACCGCCATCATTTTTTTAATATTGGTAATTGTACTTTCGCGTTTCGTTAAAAAAGTTGCGACAAAGATATTGCATAGAAGAGATGGAAATACAGCTATAGCTACCGTTATGGCAAGTTTTATTTCCATTATTTTTATTTCGATAGGAATATTTATTACGCTTAGCATACTTGGATTAAATCAAACAGTAACTTCCCTCCTGGCCGGTGCAGGAATTCTCGGACTTGTTTTAGGACTTGCTTTACAGGATACGCTATCCAGCGCCATTGCAGGAATTATTATGACCACCAGAAAAAGTTATAAGGTTGGTGATTTTGTGGAGTCAAACAGTTATCTCGGAACAATTGTTGAATTGAATTTACGCAACACCACCATTCGTCAAACTAATGGAGTTGATGTTAAAATACCTAATAAATTAGTATTGGGCAATCCATTAATTAATTACACACTTAATGGGGAGATAAGGATTGATATAAATATTGGTATATCCCATGGTGAAGACATCAATAAAATAGAAACACTTATTCAAAATGCGTTTAAAGAAATAAACTACAACAATAAAAAAGAATTAGAAATTTATTTCACTGATCTCGCTCCCGGCTCTATAAAACTCTTAATCCGCTTCTGGATAACCAAATTCAAACAAATAGATCAACTTCGCGCCCGCAATGAAGCAATAAAAAAGATCAAAGAAATTTTTGATGCAAATGGTGTTATAATCCCAAATCCTTTTCTTGGATTTGAAAATCGATAAAATCTTAAACCATCTTATTAAATAAAACGACCCCGACGACCTCGACGACCTCACAGGTTTCCTAAACCTGTGAGGTCTGTTCTGGAGAAATCAAAATAAAAATCGAAGTAAAAATTTTACGTAATCCATGAACTTCTTTTATTACATCAAACTTAGACCCCACAGGTTTCCCAAACCTTCTGCGAGGTACTAGGAGGTTGTCAAAATCTATGATTCATTTTAATCATTCAATCCAACGAGATTCATATTCGAATGATTTTGAAAAATCGATATGAAATCTTTCAAACTCATTTTTGTTTTCAAACCATTTGAGTATAGCCTCAGAATTTACAAATGAATTATTATTTTCTAAAATTTGATGATAGGAACTAAACGGCCATTCCCTAAAATCTCTTACTAATTTATGGTGTTGAGCATTTGTATGTATATATCCGATCATTCGGGAAAATCGGTTATCATTTTCAATTTGAATCCGTTTAAATCTATCATTAAACAAACTTCCTCTTCTGAAATACACCTTATTCATAGATTTAGAATATGAATTAAAAAAATTGGAAAATTGTTTGGAAACATCTAACATTTTAAAAGGGATATTTTTTTCTTTACACCAGTTCTCACTCACCATTGCAATTTCCTGTTCTGATCTTACCTTAACCAAAAAATGAAAGTGATTAATTAACAGGTTATAACAATAAATCTCAATCACTGGAAACAGATGTTTCTTTACTTTTTCCAGAAAAAAGTAATAATTTTTTTCTTCCAAAAAAATGTTATCCTGATTATTACCATGATTATATACATGGTAGTAATTATCGTAGGTTAATGGTTGATAGTAATCCATATTTAAGGGTTTATTTTGCTAAAATATATTATTTATTTATAACTAAAAAGTTTAATAAATGTGTTAGAAATTTTAATCGACTAGGTACGTGTAAACAGGCATTACAGGTTTAAAAAAAACGACAAAGACGACCTCGACGATCTCGACGACCTCACAGGTTTAAGAAACCTGTGAGGTCTGTGCGGGAGAAATCAAAATATTAAATTAAGTTGAAGTAAAAATTTTACGTAATCCATGAACTTCTTTTATTACGTTAAACTTAGACCTCACAGGTTTAGGAAACCTATGAGGTCCTGTGAGGTCCTGTAAGACCCCATGAGGTCTAATTTAAAATTTAATAACATATTCAATATCTTTAGCCATGGGAATTTTCGAACTTATAATATTAATAGGTTTCTTTCAGGATTATAGAAGAAATAAAAAACTTTGTATTATTTTATTGCAATTTATTTTCGTAGTATTTCCTGTTTCGTTTTTTTTGACTCTGATGATTTTTTATCCAATACATAATTATACGGAATATTGGTATTTGATCATGTTCCCATTTTATATTCCTTTTCTATTATTATATAAAACCATAATAAAGTATTTTAATAAAAATAAAGGTACGGATAAAAAATTCAGCGAAGCAAGGTGAGAGTTCCGTTTAGTGTATAAGTAACAAGACCTTCAAAAGTTTCTACCTGATAAGTGATAAGTGTGATATAAGTTCCGATCTCTGCCGGTATATTTTTAAAATTTCCATCCCAACCAATATTTATATCCGCACTGTTGAAAAGCAATTGTCCCCAACGTGAATAAATTTTTAGATCATAATTAGTTATAGCATTAAAAGGAACCACATTAAAATCATCATTCACTCCATCCGCATTCGGGCTGAATGCATTCGGAATAAAAATGTCGTGTCCGCAACCTGGAGTAAAATTGATCTCATCAATGAAAGTACAATTAAATTCGTTTGTAACTCCTACCGAATATAAACCGGGAACTGTAATTAATTGTGTTGCATTTGTATTTCCGGAATTCCATAAATAGGTAGAATTAATTACAGTTGCATCCAATAATATTTCATCACCCAAACAAATAATACTATCATTTCCAAGTGTAAACACAGGTAACGGCCAGGGAGTTAAAATCAGTGCGGAATCTGTTGTTGAACATCCAATTGCATTGGTAATGGTCACCCAATAAATGCCTTCTTCTTCAGCAATAAAAGTTTGAGAAGTTGAACCGTCTTGCCATAAATAACTTTCCACACCTACACCGGCATCATAGGTAAAATCCCCACCCAAACAATATTGAATGGTATCGGGAAGATTTAAAGGTGGAGCATCATTCACTATTATTGTTATGGTATCGAAGTCAGTACAACCAAACGCATTGGAAACTGTAACAAAATAAATTCCGTCATTATAAACATCAAAGGTTTGATTTGTGGTAAGGTCGTTCCATTCATATTCAAAACCTGCTCCAGCATCTAAAATAAATGGATCGAGATAAACACAAATTGCAGTATCATTTCCCAAATCCACTACAGGATAAATTAGCGATTCCAGAATATTTGCAACCACACCTCCTGCAACTCCGGCCTCTGCTCCATGTGGAGTTCCGGTGCAAAATGCGCCCGGACTTGTAATTATTCCGGGAAGTCCTCCAGCATTATCCAAAAAAACATTAGCCGGTAAAACGGGCAACGATATTCCCAAATATCCTCCACCCCCACCCCCACCGGGTCCGTGACAGGTTCCGGCCCATATAGTGCTTTCAATACTTCCTCCATAACCTCCTCTTGTATATACGTAAAGATCAGAACTATAATTTGTAACGCGCAAAATAACAGAACCTCCGGCACCCGCTCCACCTGCACCTTCTGAGTCGGTGATTTCAATTACATCGTTTGCATTTGCATTGATGGCAAATCCACCGCCATCTATTATATTCGCATTTATCAATACTAATCCGCCTCCATCTGAACCATCGGTAACTTCCAAACCGTTGTCCTGATGACCTCCACCACCTCCGCCACCTAAAAATGCACGATCTTCCGAATAATCCAAAGCTATACCCGGTGTTGCCCAAATGTTATCAAAAGGAAAACAACCGGTCCATTGATAAGCACTAACGCCTCCTGCACCAAAGTTGCTCCCACCCGCACCTCCATGCTGCCCTGAATTACTTCCTCCACCGCCATTTGCAGCCTTTCCTCTGCTTCCTGAAAGGTCAGTATCTAATATAACTATACCTTCCCCTTTTTCACCACCAATACAGGAAAATATTCCGGAATAATCAGAATAATAATCGTTGACACCGCAACCAAAAAAGCTTGTACAATGTGTACCACCTCTAAAACCCTGCCCGTTTACATTAATATTTGCATTAAAAGTGAGTGTATTTGTAACCTCCAAAACAACAACTCCGCCTGTAGTTCCATTCCAATCGGTGGCAACCACATCACCTACTATAGTTACATTATCATAAACAGGAACGCGTATCAATTGTACAGCTGAAGCAATATCATAGGTGCGGCAAAGCGGATTCTCAATAGTAATTGTAAGTCCGGTGATATTAATGATAGTCCCAAATTCATAATACCCTGCACTATTATAAGATATCACGTCGCCAAAAGCAGGAGAATCAGTTTCATCAATGTTGGCACCTTTCATTTGCATGATAACAACACGGTCGCCAATGGCAAACCCTACAACAGAAACACAGGTAATATCGGCTAGGTCAACGTTTGTGACTTCACTATATACGTTTATTACACCCGAAATTGTTTGAGTATAAGAGGAGATAAACCACGAAAATAGTGCAACCAAAATGGTTAGCCCTTTCTTTGATGCCATAATCCGAATTTAACACCTTGCCTGAGGAGGATCGGATTATTAAAGATAACACATTAGGTCGATTTAAAAAATCCATCAATAAAAATTTAATATCTACTTTCGTGTGGAAATTGAAAACAAATGACAGGAACGATATTATTGGTAATAGCAGGATTATTTTCACTCGTGATCGTGATTGGCTTATTTATTTCTTCAAAATATAAATTCAATAAAAGTTTACAGATCAACTGCGATAAAAAAATAATTTTTAATACGTTGGATGATCTCTCCACCTGGAAAAAATGGAGTGCCTGGAGTGTGGAGAACGATCCAAAAATTAAAATTACTTATGGCGACAAAGAATCAGGTACCGGAGCAATAATGTTTTGGAAAGGAAAAAAAATGGGTAAGGGTGAATTAAAGATTACTAGTACTCAACCTTATAATGAAATAATATTAAGTGCCATTTTTAATAAAGGAGTTTTTAAAATGGATTTTAATATACAGCTCGAAGAAATTAAAGAAAAAGAAATTCTTGTAAAGTGGATTGTAAGCGGAAAAACCCGCCGTGGAGCATTTGCAAAAATATTGGGAAGAATGTTACCAAAATGGATGGGCAGAGATATCGAAACTTCTCTAAAGGTATTAAAACATTTATGTGAAGGAAATCTTGATGAATGATGGAGAATTAATGCCGGAATATTTTTCTCCGCTTTTTTTCACGCTCGATCTGAATGTTTTTTCTCCATTAAAATGACCACCTATAATCGGCGAGCAATTAAAAGCTAATTCTCATCCCGTTTCACATATCCTGATACCCCGTTCCCGATACCTAATACCCATTCCCCCTCCGCCCTTTGTTTTCCCGTTTCCCGTGAAAAAAAAGTGGGCAGTAGCAGTGGGCAGTTTGTAACATTGGAGCCTATTGCTTCCAAGGAAAACTATATCAAGCATTTCAAAATTATCAAATTACGGTGTTAATTTTTTTAATAAATTATACTAAATCCAACCGTTTGTTTTCCCCCTGTCCCTTGTCCCGATAACCGTGCCCCTTTTTGCGTTATGCACAGACTAAAGTCCGCTGTTACAAGATGTGTCGTCCCTTCGGGACTTTTAGTTTTTGAATCAATTGAAGTGGAAGTTGTAATTATTTGGCAATCTGCATCTTCAACATTTTCTTATCTTTTTTTTATCCGCTCAATCCGCGTCATCCGCGTTCCCCTTTTTGCATCCGAAATTTTACTAAACCCCCTCCATCCTTTGTTTTCCTGATACCCGCTACCCGACAGCCCTACCCCCTACCCTGCAGATCGAAATCTCAATTTAACTTGTTCGCCAATTTGTTTGAAAGATTGAAAATTGAGCGGAAATTCCAATAATACATGCAGAAAACTCAGGAAATACAATGCTGTTAATCCGGTTCGGTAATCGAAGGAATATAATACCACCGCAGCAACCCATAAAACAACAATTATTGCCAAACCCGGTCTTGATATTTCATGCCATTTGATCACGGAAGTTTTGGAGAACCAATTCAAATAATGGTAAGTATAGGCATATGCAATAAATCGCGTGATAAGAATGCCGGAGCTGGTGTTGTAAATAATATCGCGCAATCCATCCATGCTCCGCACACCTTCTAACATATGCGGCATGAGCCATTCAAATACGGTATAATTTAAAGAGAAAAAGGATTCATTATAGGCAGATTTTGCATAATCTGAAATAATATAACCTGGTTGTCGGAATAAAATAAAGAAACTTACCGCGCACAATAAAAATATTAAAATGGAAAAATATCCTGAAACACTTTTTCCTTTTAATGCACCTACTAAAATGAATGCACCTGTGAAAATAAAAACGTGTATGAGTGTTGGAAGAAAAACAGCAAATAAAACCAAATAAAATTCACTGGAATGCATTGCGAGGCCGAGCAGAAACAACAAGGAATAACTGATCACTTTAAATGTATTACTTTTTACAAGTATCATAATTAAAGCTGCACCAAAGGATAAAAATATTAATGTAGGTGTAAGTGAGCCGGCGCTTTCGGCAATATTTGTAATGCCAATATCAATAAAATTCCCCTCCACGTCAACAGGAAAGAACCAGGAAAGAATTGGCCTTATGTAGGAAAATATTAAAATTAAAAAACAAAGGACCAATAAAAAAATAAAATCTTTTTTTCCTTTTGTGAAATAATTTCGTTTGTGTAACCAAGAAATTTCGGTGAGGTAATGCAGTGGCCCTAAAAAGGCATAGGAAAACAAAAACAATTCAAATGGGATAATAAATGCGGCTATGGCTGATATCAACATTAATCCGATATTTAAATAATTAACCTGGGCTGTAGTCATGCAACAAAATTAAAAAATATTTCACGCAAAGCTAATTGCGTTGGTTCACGCAGATGCTTATGTGGTTCTGTTTCTCGAAGGGATTTGTTTGGTTTTATTTTGTTTTTTGGTGAGGTTTTGTTTCACGCAGAGTTCGCAGAGGTGCAGAGAACGCAGAGGTTTGTATAGTGTGGTTTTGTTGTATGGGTGTAGGTTTGTTTCACGCAGAGTTCGCAGAGGTGCAGAGAACGCAGAGGTTTGTAGGGTGTGATTTTGTGGTAGGGTGAGGTTTTGTACACGCAGAGTTCGCAGGGGTGCAGAGAACGCAGAGGTTTGTAAGGGTGCGGTTTTGTTGTAGGGTGAGGTTTTGTACACGCAGAGTTCGCAGAGGTGCAGAGAACGCAGAGGTTTGTAAGGGTGCGATTTTGTTGTAGGGTGAGGTTTTGTTTCACGCAGAGTTCGCAGAGGTGCAGAGAACGCAGAGGTTTGTAGGGTGTGATTTTGTTGTAGGGTGAGGTTTTGTACACGCAGAGTTCGCAGAGGTGCAGAGAACGCAGAGGTTTGTAAGGGTGCGGTTTTGTTGTAGGGTGAGGTTTTGTACACGCAGAGTTCGCAGAGGTGCAGAGAACGCAGAGGTTTGTAAGGGTGCGATTTTGTTGTAGGGTGAGGTTTTGTTTCACGCAGAGTTCGCAGAGGTGCAGAGAACGCAGAGGTTTGTAGGGTGTGATTTTGTTGTAGGGTGAGGTTTTGTACACGCAGAGTTCGCAGAGGTGCAGAGAACGCAGAGGTTTGTAAGGGTGCGGTTTTGTTGTAGGGTGAGGTTTTGT